>Ga0080064_1000144_pt1 | contig 209765 bp, 185 predicted proteins | sample Subgrocontami54m_FD_69260 | JGI IMG/M metagenome (GOLD analysis project Ga0080064, IMG submission 69260) | Subsurface groundwater microbial communities from S. Glens Falls, New York, USA - GMW46 contaminated, 5.4 m (SPADES assembly) (version 2) ...
CCTCAGCGGTGGGGTCTTTCACCCCACAGCGAACATCAAGTTATCGAGATCGGAGATTGCGTCTCCTTTCTTGCCTCCCATCCCTGAGCCGATCGGCCCATTTCGGGAGAACGGGTCACACCTGCAACTCCCATTGGTAGGTGTTCCATAGCGGGGTTGAAGTGCCCGTGATTCCGAGGCTTGGACCCTTCACGCTCCCGACGTAGCCCATCACGTCGATGTCCAGGTACTGCGGGAAGCCCGGTACCTCGTCACTCAGGAGCTTCATCATCTGGGCGATCTGCGCGTTCCGCTCGGACCGATCCAGCGTGACGTTGAACGCGGAAAAGAGCCGATCGTACTCCGCGCTCGGCCATGCGCCGCGGTTGCTCCCCGTCCACCCGTTTGACGGCGTCCCGATCTGCTGGCCGGTGAAGAATTCGACTAGCGCGCGCTCGCTCAAGATTCCGCCGCCGGGCGTCGAGATGCCCGGGAAGCTGTTCCTCACCTCGTTGTTTCGCACTTGTACCGCGGGCAGGACCGAGTACTGCACCTCGATGCCCATGCGCCGCCAGGAGTCCTCGATGATTGCGCCGCCGCGCTCGAAGGTCGTGCCGGTGAGGACCTGGTAGTCTGGGTTGAACCGCTCCACGGCAGAGCCCGCGAACACGCCGTTGCCATCTTTGGCGATCCCCGCCTCGTTCAACAACTGTTCCGCCATGCGCGGGTCGTAGCTGTACTTGCTGATGGCGGCGTAGACCTGCGGATAGTAGGGCGCCTGTGGGTTGAGGTACGTTTCCGGGATCACGCTTTGACCATCGAAGATCCCCTCGTTCAGCGCCTGCCGATCGATTCCGTACACCAGCGCCCGGCGCACTCGTGCGTCCAGCAGAGCGGGAGTCCTCAGAAACTCGGGGCGAAACTGGAAGATGCTGCCCACCAGTCGCGCCGGATTCCACGCCACTGCCCCCTGGCTCGTGCCCGTCCAGGTGCGCCTCAAGGTCATGGCGTGCTCGAAGCGAAGGGTAATCGACGTGGCAACGTGAATGGCGTTCGCGAGCACACCCGAGAGCACGGTGTTCTCGTCGGGGATGATGCGCGCGATGACGCGGTCGACCTTGGGCCGCCCCAAAGCGTGGCCGGCGAAGGCAGACGCTTCAAGGTGCGAGCCTGGCTCCAAGTGCTCGAGTCGGAATGGCCCCGCCCCTACGTAGTCCGGGTTCCAATAGCGATGGTTGACGAAGAGATCCCTCGTCGCGGAGTCCTGCTGAAACGTGGTGAAGGCAGATTCTAGGAGATGTCTGGGAAGCGGTGGGAAGTCCTCGTTCGTCAGTAACGCTGCATCTGGGAACGGATTCGCCCATCGGATCGTCAGGGTCTGGGCATCGGGCGCGGCCACCTCCTCCATGTGGTCCTGGGGTTGCGGCGAGAAGATGCCGATACCCGGCGCGCTATAGACCCGCCAGGCGAAGACGAAGTCGTTCGCCGTGAGCGGCGCGCCGTCGTGCCAGGTGAGATTGGGCCGGATGCGGTAGCTGGTCTCCATACGCCCATCTGGGAGAAGCTTCCAGGTATCCGTGTTGAGCTGGGGCACGTTCTCGGCGAGATACGGCTGAACGGTCCCTTGGCCATCTACCAGCGCGAGACCGGCGTTGAAGAGCATTCGATATTCTTGACCAGCCTGGGTGAGTGTCTTCGTGGAGAGGTCGTTCTTCTCGTAGCGAAAGGCGACCACGATGGTCTTGTTGCTCGAGCTCGACGAAGAGGGCGCCTGGGAGGAACGGTCAGGGGATTGAACAGTGTTGCCCGGTCCCGCGCAGGCGGCCGCAAGCAGCAGTGTGAGGAAGAGAATCGACCGGTCCCTGAGGTTTCCCATCTTGTCGCCCTCCTAGATCTACCTCTCGCAGCGCCGGGCGAAACCGGTGATGTCGGGCGCAACGCTTGTGCACCGCAGAGTTACGCCGTGGCGTCCGTCGATTGCCGCAAGAGTGGGGTCTGATCAACCGGCCGTCAAGCGATTCACTCAACGAAAGGGTCTCCTCCAATCCACCAGTGCAGTCTGAACGGAGCACGAGCGGCAGGAGTGGTCTAGACTATGAGCCCACAGATATCTGCGGTCTGTCGGTCGATGTCCAGGACGCGTCCCTCGAACCGCATGGGGAGGTCATCCTGCAGCCAAGCGGCCAGAAGATCCCGACGCCTGCTGACGGACATCCGCTCGATCCCATGCCTGAATTCCGCGAGAGAGACCACGCTCAGGAAGACACGATCCTCGTCGATCTCCGAGAGCCATTGAACGACTCCCTGATTTGGACGAGGCTTCACCCATTCGGAGATGACGTTTGTATCGACCAGGAAGTTAGAGGTCGATTGGTCGTGGGCCATCCTTGATCCGTTCGATCTCGAGGTCAGAGTCACGGAGCGGAGAGGAAGCGAAGAACTCGGCAAGATTGCCCTTGCGACTGCTCTTCCGTACCCATTCCTCAGCCGATACGACTACAACGGCCGGGTGCCCTTTTCGCGTAATGGCTTGTGGGCCCTTGGTGATGGCGAGCTCGATGACCTCGCTCAAGTGTGCTTTCGCTTCGGCGAGCCCCCATGTGCCGTTATTGCTAGCCATAGCCGCGCTCAATTGGTCAAGTTGGTCATCATAGTCAGAATAGCATGGTTTCCGCTCGTGTTCATGGCGCGGTCTTCGATCTCTGAGGCGCGATCCAGGAAGTGCGGAGCGGCTTGAGGCAGGATCGCGTTTTTGAAGAGGCCGAGGAGCCTCACTCGATCACGTCGTCTACCTGGGCGAGGAACGACGCTGGAAAGACGAGGCCCAGGGCTCTGGCTGTGCTCATGTTCACGGTCAACTCGTAGCGGCGGGGCAGCTCGATCGGCATGTCGGCTGGCTTTTCGCCCCGGAGAATACGGTCCACGTACTCGGCGGCACGCCGGCTGATATCAGCCTCCCGCGCGGTGTACTGCATCAGCCCGCCACTCTGCACGAAAACCGGATACTCGGAGATCGCCGGAATGCGGTGCCGCCGCAAAAGGGCTACGATGGCTCCGATGTTTCTCGAGTTGATGGGAAAGGCGCGCACCAGCATCCCGTTGGCGCCCTCGGCGACCGCCCGCTCGAAAGCAGCATCGAAGTCGTCGGCACTTTCGATCGGCAGGATCACGAGATCCAGACCGCTCGACGCGGCTGTCGAGCGCCAGGAAGCCTCAGGGGCCGTGTTGCCTGTGAGGTCCGGGAGTACGGCAAGCCGCGTCATGCCCGGTACCGCTTCGGCGAGAAGCTGCAGGCGCTTCAGATCTACGTCCGGTCGAGCGCCGAGCACTCCGGTAACGTTTCGCCCCGGGCGCGCCAGGCTCTCGGCCCAGCCCAATGCCACTGGGTCCCCGGTGCCGCCAAGGAAGACTATAGGGATCGAGTCCGTCGCGGCAACCGCCGCCGGCTGCGCAGCTCCCAGCCCCACTACGATGACGTCGACCGGGACCCCTACCAGCTCCGCTGCGAGGCTGGGGAACTGGGCAGGGTCACTCGCGAATCGATCCTCCCTGACAATGTTCTGCCCTTCCCGGTAGCCCAGCTCGGCCATCCTCTCCCAGAAGCGGGGGGACCTCACCGACCCGAACACGTCGCTGGCAAGCATGCCAACGCGGTAGGTGCGCTCCGGTCGGATTGTCGGCGGCGGAGCAGTGCACCTGGCGAGCAGCCCGAGACCGGCGATGGACCCGCCAAAGCGGGCGAGATCGTGGAGGAACGCGCGGCGATTGGCTTTACTCATCAACGGGCCTATCGCGCGTCATGGCGGCGTTTCGTATGGCAAGCACGTTGTAGGCAGATACGGGGCGGGTGAAACCCTTGAGCGCCAATTCCCCCACGGATTCAACCTCCACGAGCTCCTCGACCGCTGAAAGGACGCGCTCGGAGATGAGGATCTGCCCGCCCTCCGCCTGGTCGCAGAGCCTCGATGCGAGATTGGTCACGATGCCGATCGGTCCGTAGTCGAAGCGACCCTCGAACCCGATGCGGCCGAGCGTCGCGAATCCCTGCGCGATACCAACACCAAAGCCGAGCCGATGGCCGCGGCGCTGCCATGCGCGGGATAGGTCTGACACACATCGACGCATCTCGATGGCCATTCGGACGGCCCGCTCTGATGGGTCAACGCACGGCACGGGATCGTTGAAATAGACCATCACCCCATCGCCAGTGAACTGCTCGAGCGTGCCCTCGAACGCGAAGATCAGCTTGCCGAGAGCGGCGTGATACTCATGGAGCACGCCCATCACGTCTTCCGGATCGGACGTCTCCGAAAACGCCGTAAATCCTCGCAGGTCGCAGAAGACGGCCGTTATCTCGCGCCTGTGGTTGTCCAACGCGTGCTCGTCGCCGGAGGAGACGATGAGGTCGGCGAGCTGCGGCGCCAGGAAGCGCCGCAAGCGACCGACTCGCCCGAGCTCATCCACCTGCTCCTGGACGCGCGTCTCCAACGTCCGGTTGATCTCCGCCAGCTCGTTCGCCTGCGTCGCCAGGACTCGGGCCTGGGACTCGATCGTGTCGTGGTACTCCTTGATGCGGAGGAGCGACTTCACTCGGGCTACCAGCTCGGGTTGGTTGAACGGCTTCTGGATGAAGTCGTCCGCCCCGACCTCGAGCGCTTTGAGGCGCTGCTGCTCCCCGCTGGCCGTGATCATGATGACCGGCAGCATCTGGGTGGCGGGATCCTCGCGCAGGCGGCGGCACACCTCGTAGCCATCGATCCCGGGCATCAGGATGTCGAGCAGAACGATGTCTGGTTGCTCCGAAGCCAGCTTCGCGAGCGCTTCTTCCCCCGACGTCGCCTCGATGACCTGGTAGCCACGGGGGACGAAGACGTTGACCAGAATCTTGACGTTGGCGGGCGTATCGTCGACGACCAGGATGCGGCCCAGCGCTTCCGCCGCGGTCATGCGTCCGCCACGGGCTGCTCGCAGAAGCTGCGCACCTGGTCGGCGAACGTTCGGGCGTCGATCGGCTTCGTGAGGTACCCGTCGAATCCCGCGGTGAGGAATCGCTCGCGGTCATCCTTCATCGCGAAGGCCGTGAGCGCGACGACTCGGATCTTGGCCGTACGGGGAATGGCGCGCATCTCTGCGAGCGCGGCCGTGCCGTCCATGCCGGGGAGGGAGATGTCCATGAGCACGAGGTCGGGAGTCTCTTGCTTCAGGAGGGCCAGGCACGCCTCGGCGCTGTCAGCCTCGATGGTACGAAACCCTTTCGCCGTGAGGATGAAGCGCGCGAGCTTCCGGTTTTTCTCGTTGTCTTCCACGATCAGAACGAGCTCGTTCCCCACCCCTGCCACTCCTACGCCGCGATCGCGGGGCAGTGCCGCTGCACCAACCCCACGAACTCTTCGCGGTTCACCGGCTTGACGATATAGTCGGCAGCGCCGAGGGCCGCGCCCTTTGCGCGATCGTCCACGACCGTGGAGACAATGACCGGGATATTGGCGAGCGCCTCGTCGGACTTGAGCTGGGAAAGCAGCTCCCAGCCGTCCATTTGGGGCAAGAGAACGTCCATGACGATGAGGGAGGGTCGCAGGTCTCGCGCCATCCGCAGCCCTGTCGCGCCGTCGCGGGCCACCTCCGCACGGAACCCGGCGTCGTCCAGGTAAACCTTGAGGAGGTCCGCCGAGCGCGAATCATCTTCGACCACGAGCACCAGCGGCCCATGGGCGGTGGCGGCGGTCTTTGGAGGAGCGTGCTCGGGTGTCTCATCCTGTTGCGTCCCGGCTTCTCCGATAGGGATCGAGAAGCTGAATGTGCTCCCCTCCCCGAGCTGGCTCTCGAGCCAGACGCGACCACCATGGAGCTCGACGAATCGCTTGACGAGCGCGAGCCCCAGGCCTGTCCCTTCGGTCTTACCAGAGCTCGGTCCCTGTTTCGCCTGGCGGAACTCCTCAAAGACCAGTGCCTGGTCCTCGGCGGCGATCCCGATGCCGGTGTCTTGGACTGAGATAACGGCCTCCTGACCTTCTCGGCGCGCCGTGACGTGAATCTTGCCGCCGTCGGGCGTGAACTTGACCGCGTTGGAGAGGAGATTGAAGAGGATCTGTTTCATCTTCCGCTCATCTGCGTGGATCGAATCCAGCGCAGGCTCGACGTCGAGCGATAGCGCGATGCCGTGGTCGCTGGCGCGCTCGCGGATCATCGTCAAGCCGTTCTCCAGCACCTCGACCAGCGAAACCGTGCCGGGCTCCAGCTCCATCTGGCCCGCCTCGACCTTCGCGAGATCGAGGATGTCGTTGATGAGGGAGAGGAGATGGCGGCCCGAATCCCCAATGTCGTTAAGGAAGTCCTCCTGCTGCTCGTTGAGGTCGCCAACCATCTTATCCACCAGCACGTCCGAGAACCCGATGATGGCGTTCAGGGGCGTGCGCAGCTCGTGGCTCATATTCGCGAGGAACTCCGACTTGTGCTGACTGGCCAGCTCGAGTTGTCTGTTCTTCTCCTGGATCTCCTGGAACAGCCGAACGTTCTCGATGGCGATGACGGCCTGATCTGCGAAGGTGGTGAGGAGCGCGACCTCCTTCTCCGTGAATGGCTGTACCTGAGCGCGCTGGATAGTGATGTATCCAATGCCCCGTCCCTCTCGCAACAGCGGACACATGAGCATCGACCGAACCCCAGTCAAGCGGTTCATCTCCAGTCCCTGTTCAGACCCCTCGCGAAGGATGTCGGCGAATTGAACCGTCTCTCCTTCGTGAACCGCCCGCCAGACGGACCCTCCAGGAACGACTGCCCTCTCAGTATTTTCCAAGCCCCGGCCCATATCACCGTAATGCGCGACGGGTCGGGCGACGTCTCCATCGGCGAGCAGAATCCTGGCGTTCGATGCTGCACAGACGCGCGCTGCGCTCTCTGCAATGGCGTCGAGCGCGGGCTGCAGATCCGTCGACGACGAGCTGATAATTCGCAGCACCTCGGCTGTTGCCGTCTGCTGATCGAGCGCCTCTGCCAGCTCGCGGGTGCGCTCCTCGACCCGGGTCTCAAGCCCCGCGTACGATTCCTGTAGCTGTTCGGCCATGCGATTGAACTCACCGGCCAGGGCCTCCAGCTCGTCGCCCGTGCGCACGTCGATCCGCTGATCGAGCGCACCGGCTCCGATCTGCGCAGCGCCCCGTCGCAAGGCCTGGATGGGCGCGACCATGCGGCGAGCGAAAAACAAGCTTGCAAGGACCGCGAGCGCGATCCCGCCCCCGATGAGCACTCCCGTTCGAGCGAGCGCGGCGTAGATCGGAGCGAGCGCCTCGCCAACGGGCTGCTCGACGAATACATACCATCCGGGGGGCCGCACCAGCTCGTGTACGGAAAGCACGTCGCGCTGCTCCGGATCCTTCGCCACCGTCGCCTCCGAGCCGCTTCCTGGATCGGAGATCGCGCGCCGGACCTGGGGAAGCGAGGACAGATCCGTCCTGCGGAGGACGAGGCTCAGCTCTCGATGGGCGATGAGTTGACCGCGATCGTCCACGACGTAGGCGTATCCCGATTCGCCGACCTTGATGGGATTGATAACGTCCCAGATGAGCTTGAGGTTGACCTCGGCCACGACGACGCCCGGTGAGGGTCCCAGCTCCTGCATCGAGACAGACATGAACGGCTCGGAGCCCCCCCGGAAGTAGACGGGCCCGAAGTAACTCCGGCCGGTTCTGGCTTCCACGAAGCGCGGGTCGGAGGAGTAGTCCTCGCGGGCGGCGCGCTCGGTGGGAGCCGTGGGGGACACGCTCAGGTGCTCTGCTCCCGACGGATCGAGATACGCAAGCCGCGCGATGGCCGGGGATTGCCGTATGGTGCGCACGTAGTCGGCGCGGCGCTGCTCCATGCCCGACTCGCCCGCCGTTCGCGGCACCCGCGCCACCGCCGTCAACTCACGCTGAATCTCGTCGATGAAGAGGCTGATCCGCGTGGCGGCCGCCCTTGCCTCCAAACGCTCGATCCGATTGAGCGTCGCGCGGCTCTCGTTGAAGGTGAAGTACCCTTGGATCAACCCGCTGGCCAGGAGCGCGACGCCGACGACGGTGGCAAAGATCACCGCGTACTTGCGGAAAAGTCCGATGCGCAGGCGCGTGATCGGGCTTACCTCGGAGTTGGCGCCGAGGCTTGCCTCGGGCGCGCGGGGGAGGTCGCTCTGGTCTTGTCCGGTCGGTGGCGCTGTCACGGCCAGATGGTACACGGCGGAGGGCACGCCTGCCTGTCGGCATGCCGACAGGCAGGCGACGAGACGACGTTGCTGCCAGCCCCCGCCCCATCTATGATTCGAACCGCCGGGTCGCTCCTGGCTTGACGCTGCCTGTCCGAGAGGCAATACTTTCGCGGCCACCGGGGTCGCGGTTGGCAGCGGGGAGCAGACGTGGGGCGAGCGACCATTCTCTCAGGTATGGTGTCATTCCTCCTGGCGTTTCTCGGTACGCCCATGACCGCACAACAGCCGGCGGCACCTTCACCCGCCTTTGATGTCTTTGGGACGTGGGTGCTCCCATGCAGTCCGTCCGGCAAGGCCTTGCGGTAGCCGCGTCGCCCGACGGCAAGATATACGCGGTCGGCGGGACCGCCTTGGGCGCCCCCGATCCCGAGGCGCAGCCCTTGAGCCTCCTCGAGGAATACGACCCGGTCGCCGATACCTGGACCACACGTGCTCCCATGCCAACGCCACGCGCTGACTTGGCTCTCGTTCGGGCCCCGAGCGGGCGGCCGGGTGCGGCCGTCGGACGAGACGGCAGGAATCTATGTGGCTGGCGGGACGGTCGGTCCTCAGCGGCTGACAACCCTGGAGCGCTACGATCCTGAGACCGGGGTTTGGGATTCGTTGAGCCCGATGCCAACCCCCAGGTGGTGGTTGGGCTTCACAGCCGCCCCGAATGGCAAGCTGTATGCAATTGGCGGCTTGGGCGATCCGTTGGGCGCTGACGTCTCACTCGAAACTGACCTGGTATCGGCGGTTGATGAGTACGACCCGGCTACCGACTCATGGACGGCGCGCGCGCCGCTATCGGTTCCTCGCTGGCACATGGATGCCGTGGCGGCGCCAAACGGACGTATCTATGCTGTTGGGGGACACGAGGCGAGCGGAGCCGTGGCGACGGTCGAGGTGTATGACACCACCACCGACAGCTGGACGATTCTCACGCCGATGCCGACCGCTCGATTCGCGTTGGGGTCCGCGCTGACCGCAGACGGCTGGATCTGTGCCATCGGAGGGACACCTCCGCCGCGGGCCATGGTGGAGCGGGCGAGGCTTGTCGGTACTCTGGGGCGGCTCCAAGGAGTTGCAGGCGCATGGTCTCCTCAGAGCCGGTAAGCTCCATCACCGCCCACTAGCCAGGGCTACTTAGGGGACCAGATAGCAAGATTCCTGTCGGCATGCCGAAAATTCAATCGCCCAGACGACGTTGCTGCCGGCCCCGCAGTACGGAGCGCGGCCAGGGAAGCGAACGCAGAGTAACCGCCGAAGCTGCGGCACAGTGCCCTGCAGGCCGAGCTTTGTCGGGCTCTTCAACGGCAGTCTCCCAATACCTATGGCTGACTTCCTCCCTTTGTCTTGCGTTCCAAGCCGAGCAGCTTGATTCCTTGCATTGGAATAGTCTTTCAGGTTTCCAGTCACGATAGTAGCGCTGTGAGCTTCGGCTGTCGCAGCCACCAGTGCGTCTGTCGTTGAGAGGGTAACTCCATCTCGAGCAAAGTCGTATCGCCAGGTGCCGGCTTGCCGAGCGATCTCGGCTGTCGTGGGAAGAAAATTGCAGGCAGAGAGGAGCCGCTCTGGCTGGCACAGCGCGATGCTGCGGGCGCAAACCGGCATAGACTTCGGCGATCACCACATCACATAGACAGAGGAGTTCGCCCCGTTCGTGGAGATCATGGATCTGGGCAACGGACGGGGGGAACCCTACGAGGTAATCAATGATGGCATCCGTGTCGAGGAGGTAGCGGCCCATTAGTTGCCAAGAGCACGGAGCTTCCGCTCGAGCCGTGCGTCGTCCTCCTGGCGTCCTGCTTTCACCCAGGCCGATGCTTCTTCCGACGTCCTCCACTCAGGGTAGTCATCGGCGGACAGCACCCCGGCAGAGGATGCGAGCGCATCAGACAGGGTGACCCGAGCCAGCTTCTCGCGAATGGCTTCTTCAACGAAGCGGCTGCGTTTGCGTTTACCTGCGAGGCGATCCACCTCGTGAATCAACGCTTCGGGGACCACGATATGGGTTCGGACGGCTTCTTTGTCCATGACGATTCCAGCGTAGCATTCTATGTGCTGATATTGTCCCACAAGTGTGGGCTTCTTCAGGCTTCTTCAATGGTACGCAAACCATGGGGTCACGATAGATGAGCTCAGCTCACCAGTGGAGGACAGGATTCCGTGCGGCGGTCGTCTCGTCGAGGCGGCCGACGGGGGTGATGTGGGGGGCCGTCTTCAGGAGCTCGGGGTCGCGCTCTGCTTCCTCGGCGATGGTGCGCATGGCATCGATGAAGGAGTCGAGGGTCGCTTTGGTCTCGGTCTCGGTTGGCTCGATCATCATGGCCTCGGGCACGACGAGCGGGAAGTAGATCGTGGGAGGATGGAAGCCGTAGTCGAGGAGCCGTTTCGCTACGTCGAGCGTTCGCGCGGCCCCGGACCGCATGCCGGCGAACACGGCCTCGTGCATGCATGCGCGGTCGTGGGCCGGCTTGTAGCTACCCAAGAGTTGCTGGCGGATGTAGTTCGCATTCAAGACCGCGGACTCGCCGACCTCGCGGAGGCCGGGCGTGCCCAGCATGCGGATGTAGGTGTAGGCGCGGACGAGCATGCCGAAATGGCCCTGAAATGCCAGGAGCCGACCGATCGATAGCGGTCGATCCTCATGAAGGGCGTAGGTGCCGTCGGGTAGCTTCACGACGAGAGGCTTTGGGAGGAACGGCTCCAGCGCCGCGGTCGCGGCGATCGCGCAGGAGCCGGGGCCGCCGCCACCGTGCGGGGTGGTGAAGGTCTTGTGCAGGTTCGAGTGCATGACGTCGATGCCCAGGTCGCGCGGCCGCGCGACGCCGAGCAGCGCGTTGAGGTTCGCGCCGTCGCCGTAGACGAGGGCGCCCGCCTCGTGGACGAGGTCGCTCACCTCCAGCATCGCTTCATCGAAGAGGCCGAGCGTGCTGGGGACCGTGAGCATCAGGGCCGCGGTGTCGTCACCGAGAAGATCGCGGAGCGCCGCCAGGTCCACGTTGCCGCGGGCATCGGAGCGAAGCGTCACGACGTCGTAGCCGACCATTGCGGCGGTCGCAGGGTTGGTGCCGTGAGCGGAATCGGGGATGAGTACGCGGCGTCGCTTGCGGTCGCCACGCTGCTCGTGGGCGGCACGGATCATCAAGAGTCCCGCGAGCTCGCCCTGCGCACCCGCCGCGCCAGCGAGGCTGACCTGATCGAAGCCAGTGATCTCCGCGAGCATGCCCTGCAGCTCGTACATCAGCTCCAGCGCGCCCTGGGTTGTGGTCTCCGGCTGGAGCGGGTGAATCGTTCGCATTCCCGGGAGCGCCGCCATGGCGTCGTTGACCTTCGGGTTGTATTTCATCGTGCAGGAGCCGAGCGGGTAGAAGGTGGTGTCGATCGACACGTTCAGCCGCGAGAGCCGCGTGAAGTGGCGGACGACCTCGGGCTCGCCGACTTCGGGAAGGGGCAGCTCGCTCCTTCGGAGCGAGTCGGGGATGCCAAGCTCGGGTCGAGGCTCTGGCGCATGGATGCCGACGGTTGCCCGTCCCGGGACGGAAAGCTCGTGGAGCAGTGGTTCAGTCAACGAGTGCTCCCTGTGCGACGATCGCGCGAACTTCGTTGGCGAGACGCTCGATGTGCGTGGGGGTCGTCAGCTCGGTGCAACACAGCAAGAGCGCGTTCTCGAGGCCCGGGTACGCGCGGCCGAGATCGTAGCCCCCGACGATGTCGTGCTCCAGCAGCCGTGAATTCAGCTCGCTCGCTGATACCGGCGTGCGAACGGCCAACTCGTGGAAGAAGGGCTGTGGCGTAATGATCTCCACACCTGGAATGTTGCCGAGCTTGTTCGCGATGACGCGCGCTGAAGCCGCGCTGGTCTCTGCGACCTGGCGCAGCCCCGTTGGTCCCAGCAGCGCAAGGTACGTCGTCAGGCCGAGGGCGATCAGCGTCTCGGAGGTGCAAATGTTTGACGTCGCCTTCTCGCGGCGAATGTGTTGCTCGCGGGCCTGGAGCGTGAGGACGAAGCCGCGGCGGCCCTGATTGTCCGTCGTCGCGCCGACGATGCGCCCGGGAAGCTGGCGCACCAGGTCCTTTCGGCAAGACATGAGCCCGACGTACGGCCCACCATACGAAAGGGGGATGCCCAGTGGCTGGCCTTCGGCAACGGCGATGTCGGCGCCCCACTCGCCAGGTGGCTTGAGGATTCCAAGCGAAGTCGGGTTGTAGACCTCGATCACCAGAGCCCCGGCCTTGTGTGCCGCATCGATTACGGCGCTCAGGTCGCGGATCTCGCCGAAGAATGTTGGCTGGCTCACCACGACGCACGCCGTTTGCTCGTCAATCAGTTCGGTCGGGTCATCCTCGACGAGCCGCGATCCTTCCAAGCGGACGCCGGTCGCGCGCAGCTCGACCTCGCGCGGCTCGAGATAGGTGCCGAGGACGTCCCGATAGTGTGGATGAACGCCACCGGAGAGCACGATGCGCTCACGGCCCGTGACGCGGATGGCCATGAGAACCGCTTCGGCCAGCGCTGTGGCGCCGTCGTAGACCGACGCGTTCGAGACGTCCAGGCCCGTCAGGTCGCACACCATGCTCTGGAACTCGAAGGTGACCTGGAGCGTCCCTTGGCTGACCTCGGGCTGGTATGGCGTGTACGAGGTGCTGAACTCGCTCCGGCTCATGATCGCCCCGACCGCGCTGGGAATGAAGTGTCGATAGGCGCCAGCGCCGAGGAAGAAGGGCGTGTAGCCGGTTGCGCGGTTCTCGGCGGCCAACTCCTCGACTCGGGCTGTCGCCTCCATCTCGTTGAGCGCGGGGCCGATGTCGATGTTCGGATATCGAACCGAAGCCGGGATAACGTCGAACAGCTTCTCGACACTCGGGATGCCGAGAGTCTCCAGCATGCTGGCCCGCTCGGCGTCGGTGAGAGGAACGAAGCTCACGCGCAGTCCCTCGCGGCGCTATGCATCGACGAGCTGGCGGTAGCCATCAGCGTCGAGAAGGCCCTCAACCTCGGCGACATCGTCCGGTCGCACGTGGATCATCCAGCCGCGCTCGTAAGGGGACTCGTTGACCCACTCGGGGTGGTCGGTGAGCTCGGCGTTGCGCGCTACGACTTCGCCCGTGACCGGCGAGTAGAGGTCCGAGGCCGATTTCACGCTCTCGACCGCCCCGAACTCCTTCATGGCTGTCACGCGGGAGCCGATCGCGGGGAGCTCCACGTACACGACATCGCCGAGCTCGTGCTGGGCGAAGTCAGTGATGCCGACGACGACCTTGTCCCCGTCGACCAGCGCCCACTCGTGCTCCGCGGTATAGCGTCGGTCGCTGGGAATGTTCGTCCCTTCGCTCACCTTACCTCCTGGCCCGCCCCAAGCAGGAGACGAAGCATCGCCCCGGCTAGCGCTTCGTCTTGTGGGGTACGAATGGCAATTTTACGACGCGAGCGGGCGCCTCTGACCCGCGGATCGTCACCGTCAGCTCGGCGCCTGGCGCGGCGGCCGTTGATGCGACGTAGGCCATCGCGATCGGATGCTTGAGGCTCGGCGAAAACGTACCGCTTGTGACCTGACCGACGGGCTTGCCGTTCTGGTTCACCGGAAACTCGGCTCGCGGGACGGCTCCGCTGTCAAAGTCGATGCCCACGAGTCGGCGTGCTGGCTCCCCATCGGACTGCGCCGCGAGGGCATTGCTCCCGACGAACTTGCCCTTGTCGAGTCGCACGACTCGCTTGAGGCCCGCTTCGTATGGTGAGACGTCTTCGTTCAGCTCGTGCCCGTAGAGCGGCATACCGGCTTCGAGGCGCAGTGTATCACGAGCGCCAAGGCCGGTGGCTTTGACGCGGGGGTCTTCGAGCAAGCGGTCCCAGATTTTGAGCGCGGCCGTCGAGCTGAGCATGAGCTCGAAGCCGTCCTCTCCCGTGTAGCCCGTGCGGGAAACCGTTACTGGGGTGTTGCCCTCACGCATGCGTCCATCGACCGCGTGGTAGTAGCGCAGGCTCGGCAGATCGACGTCGACCATTGGTTGCAGGATCGCTTCGCTCTCGGGGCCCTGGATGCCAAGTAGCGCCAGATCGAAGGTGTCGTCTTGCAGGGTTGCGTCGATGGCGCCGCGCTCGCGGAGCTCGCCCAGGTGGGCGACGACCCGAACACGGTTCGAAGCGTTGACGATTAGCCGCCAGCCGTCCTCCAGGCGGTAGACGACCAGATCCTCGATTACCCCGCCCTGCTCGTTGCAGATCAACGAATATTGCGCGGCGCCAGGGGAGAGGCGCGCGGCGTCGTTTGTTGTTGCTTGCTGGACCAGATCCGTTGCGCCCGGGCCAGTTATCTGGAGGCGGCCCATGTGCGAGAGGTCGAAGAGGCCCGCGGAGGTTCGCGTATGCAGATGCTCCGCGACGATGCCCGAGTATTGTATCGGCATGTGCCAGCCGCCAAATGGAGCCATCTTTGCGCCGAGGGCCTCGTGCCTGTCAGCCAACGGAGTCCGCAGCAGCGGGTCACTCATGCCGGGGCACGTCAGTCATTGGTGTGAGCCACGTAATTTGTCATTCTGAGGCGACAGCCGAAGAATCCGTACCTCGTTCCAGCCTGCTTCACGGGCTGGCGTCATGAGGCCACATGCGCGGTCTGAAGGTTCTCGAACACGCGGCGGGTAGCCCGCGAGCGGTTCAGTGTATAGAAGTGCACGCCTGGTGCGCCGCCCGCGAGGAGCGCCCGGCACTGCTCGGTGGCCCAGTCGACCCCCGTGGTGATCACCGCCTCCTCGTCTTCGCGAACGCGGTCCAGTCGCTCCTGCAGCTCGGTCGGGATGCTTGCACCACAGATCGCCGTGAATCGCTCGATTTGCCCGACGTTGGTGACCGGCATGATGCCTGGGACGATCGGCGTGGTAATGCCGATAGCTCGGGCGCGCTGGACAAAGGCAAAGTAGGCCGGGACGTCGAAGAAGAGCTGGGTGATCAAGAAGTCGACGCCAGAGTCGACCTTCTCTTTCAGATGCTGTAGGTCCGACTCGACATCCGGGCTTTCGGGGTGGCGCTCAGGGTAGCTCGCGCCGCCCAGGCAAAAATCGTGGCCTGAGCGGATGAAGCGGACGAGCTCCTGGGCGTAGCCGAAGCCGTCGACGGGCTTGACGAACTGTTCCTCGCCGCGCGGTGGGTCGCCCCTCAGTGGCAGCACGTTTTCGATGCCGCGGCTCTCGAGCTGTGTCAGAATGCCGTCGATCTCGTCGGCGCTATGACCCACGCAGGTGAGGTGCGCCATAGATTCGAGGCCGACCTCTTCCTTGATGCGCGCGACGAGGTCGATCGTCACCTCGCGCGTGCTCCCGCCTGCTCCATAAGTCACGGATACGAAGGAGGGCTTGAGCTGCGCGAGATCCCGCACGGTCGTAAAGAGGCTGCGGACCCCCTCCTCCGTCTTGGGAGGGAAGAACTCGAAAGAGAAAACAGGCCGCCCCGCGGCAAAATTCTCGACGATCCGCATAACGGACTATGCTACCCGATCCGGCAGGCGCTCACGCGGGAAGAGAGCATCGCTAGGTTCGCTGGGTGATCCAGACGTTCGGGGCCCCTTGGACGCCTGCCTTGCCCATGACCTCTTTGAGGCGCGGGTTCGAGGCGAAGGCCTGGGCCGCTTCCTTTGAGTCGAACTCATGGTAGACGGTGACGTCGTTCGGGTTGCCGTCGAGCAAGTAGACGCCGTGGGACGTGACACCCATCGTCTTCCGCTCGGCGTCGAACTCGTCGTAGACCTTGCGCCAGGCTGGGTAGTCGGCCACGGTATGTCGAACGAAGAGTGTTGCCATTTGCCTCTCCACTGAATCAGTTTGCTGATGGGCCGCGGCCGCGCTGGGCGGCGATGAGCTGCGCGTAGGGACCGTCTTCGGCGGCCAGATCCGCGTGGCGGCCGCTTGCGACAACCGTGCCTTGGTCGATCATGACGACGCGGTCCGCGGCGATGATGGTCGATAGGCGATGGGCGATCACCAGGGTCGTGCGGCCGGCCATGAGCCGGGCCACTGCCGCCTTGATGAGTCGCTCGTTCTCGCTGTCGAGGTTGCTGGTCGCCTCATCGAGGACGAGGATCGGCGCGTTCTTGAGGAACGCGCGCGCGAGGGCCATGCGCTGGCGCTGGCCGCCGGACAGCTTGGCGCCTCGCTCGCCGACGACGGTATCGTAGCCATCGGGCAGCCCCGCGATGAAGTCGTGAATGTTCGCCGCGCGGGCCGCCTCTTCCACGTCCCCTTGGGACGCATCCGTGCTACCGATGCGGATATTCTCGCCAATGGATGTGTTGAAGAGGTAGTTGTCCTGCTGGACGACCGAGATTCGGCGGCGCAGGTCATCAAGCGGGAAGTCGCGTAGATCGATGCCGCCGATACGGATCGTACCCTCGCGCGGGTCCCAGAAGCGGAGCATCAGGCTGACGCACGTCGACTTGCCCGCGCCTGATGGCCCGACCAGGGCGACGGTCTCGCCGGGCATCACTTGCAGCGTAAGGTCGGTCAGCACGGGCGGCTCGTCTTCGAGGTAGGCGAACGTGACTGCGTCGAACTCCACGGCCGGTGTGACCTGGCCAGGTGAGTCGGTTGTGCGCTCCTGCACAAGCACCGGCTCGTCGATAACCTCGAAGTAACGGCGAGCCGCGGCGGCAACCTGGTTGAGGTTGCGCGCGACGTTGGCCACGTTCATCACCGGCAGGAAGGCAGCGAAGGCCATCACGAGAACGAGCGGGAGCTGCCAGCGCTCCATGGCGCTACTGCCGACGAGGTGGGCGCCGGTGAGGAGCACGGCGAAAGACCCGAGGGCGACGAACGTCTCGGTGATTCCCCCGAGGAGTCCGACGAGCTGGCTGTAGCGATCCTGCGCAGCGGCGAACTGCTCGCTACGCTCGCGCACTTCCTTGGCGCGGGACTCGCCGCGACCGAAGGACACGAGCTCGCGCATGCCCTGGATGCTGTCCACGAGGTGAGCGTTCACGAGGCCCTGCAGGCCGCGGACTTCCGTGGCCCGCGGATCCGCCCAGCGCCGTCCCATGAGGGGGAGAATGGCCACCATAAAGATGAACGGCAGGAGCACCAGGGCCAGGGGCGGCGCCATCACGAACAGCCCTACGAGGAGCGCCGTGGGGACAACCAGCATCACCATGGCTGGGACCAGTGTGTGGGCAAAGAACAGCTCGATCGTCTCGATGTCCGAAGTCGCCATCGAGACGACGTCACCGCTACGGCGCTTGAGGGTGTAGGCGGGCGCGAGGGGCTCCAGGGCGTTGTATGAGCTGCTGCGGAGCCACGACAACATGCCGTAGGCCAGGTTGTGGGCGAGCCACATGTCCAGCCAAGCGAGGACCGCCTTGCCTAGCGTTAGGATCCCGAGGGCGAGCAGGTACGGCGTCAGCTCGGCCGTCGTCGCGCCGGTGGCGACGCGCGCGACGATGAGCGCTCCCGTAACGCCGAGGGCGATTCCGGCGCCCTGGTTCGCCAGCGCGGCAATGAGGTTGAGAATGACCCCGTGCCACCAGGGACGCACCATGAGCGTGAGACGCAAGAACGTCGGCTGGGTCGTCTTCTTCTGTTGCGGCGGAGCGGCGGCGATGTGGCCGTTCGATGGGGCTGCGATCATAGCGCTCACGCTGCACCTCCGACGGAGACGGTGGGTTCGGGGTCGCCGATCTGCTGGGCGGCGATGAGTCGTGCGTATGCGCCATCCGCTGCGAGCAGTTCATCGTGTTTGCCGCTCTCGATTGCGCTTCCGTTCTCTAGGACGACGATGCGATCGGCGTCCGCAACGGTCGAGAGGCGGTGAGCCACTACGATGGTGGTTCGTCCTTTGGCCAGGAGGTGGATCGCGGTCTGGATCAGCTCCTCGTTCTCGGCGTCCACGCTGCTCGTGGGCTCGTCGAGGAGCAGGATCGGCGCATCCTTCAGGAGCGCCCGGGCGATGGCGATACGTTGGCGCTCCCCGCCCGAGAGCCGCATGCCACGGTCGCCGACCACGGTATCGTAGCCGAGGGGGAGGCGGGTGATGAAGTCGTGGGCGTTGGCCGCGCGGGTTGAGGCCTCGATCGTTGCTTGGTCGGCGTCCGGCTTGGCGAGACGCAGATTCTCGATCACGGTTCCGTGGAACAGGTAGGTGTCCTGGCTCACGGTGGCGAAGAGCGAGCGGATCTGGGCCAGGGGCAGGTCGCGGGCGTCAATCCCGTCGATGAGCAGCCGGCCGTCGATCGGGTCAAAGTAGCGGAGCAGGAGGTTGATCGCGGTTGTCTTGCCGGCGCCAGATGAGCCGACGAGCGCCACGGTCTCCCCCGGCGCCACGTCGAGGTCGAGGGCCCGGAGCGCCGGTCGCTGGCCGCCATCGTAGCCAAAGGTGACCGCCTCGAGGCGGATGGAGGGGTTGGGGAGCTCGACCGTCTTCGGCTGCGCGGGATCCACCACCTCGGGCTTGTCGGCGAGGAGAGAGAAGATCCCTTGGGCGGCGGAGATGCCGTTCAACCCATCATGGTGCTGACGGCCGAGCTCGCGGACAGGGCGGAAAACCTCGTTGCCGAGCACCAAGAGCACGGCGAGTGTGCTGATGCTGATGTGGCCTTCTGCCGCGCGGAGCGCTCCGATCGCGAGGACAGCCGCTGCTCCTCCACTGACCGCGAGGTCCATGAAGCCCGTGCTCCACAGGTTGATGGCCAGGACCTTCATCGTCGCGTGGAAGAGGGAATCGGACTGGTCCGCGATCTCTTGGCCGCGAGCCTTGCCGCGCGCGAACGCCTTCAGCGTGGGCAGGCCCTGGAGGCTGTCCAGCACCAGCGCAGCGAACTTCGAATAGGCCTGCCAGTGCCACGAGCCGTTCCTCGCGGTGATCTTTCGGAAGAGCCATGGGCCCAGCAGCGCGAGCGGGAGGAAGATCGCGATGACGATCGCCAGGGGCGGATCGAGCGACCAGAGATATGCCACGATCCCGAAGGGCGCCAGAAGCGTGACGGCAAGCTGCGGTAGGTACTTTCCATAGTAGGTCTCCAGCGACTCCACGCCATCAACGGCGCTGGCGACTAGCTCGCCGGTCCGCCGCCGCTCGAGATAGCCCGGACCCAGGAGGAGCAGGTGTCGGTAGATCCTGGTGCGCAGCGCATCCTTGACCAGGGCTGCGGTCCGCTGGCCCATTGTCTCCCGCACATAGAGGAAGAGGCCGCGCAGCAATGCCGCGATCGCCGCGCCCACGATCAGGAGGCTGATGTCGGAGAAGGACTTGCCCGTGAACGCCGCGCCGATCGCCTGTCCAGTGAAGACGAACGATGCCAATCCCGTTGCCAGGGCAAGAAGCCCGATGACGACCAGCGCGGCAATGCGCAGCCGGACGCCTTCGGTAAGCGCGAGAAGCTTGCGACTCAAATGCATATGAGGCCTCCATGGGAGAGCGCTTGGCACGCGGCGCAGCATATGCTGGGCGAAGCGCACATCTGAGCCGCAGCTTAACGACACCGCTCGAAAGCGTCAAGAGGGACGACGGACTTTGAGGCGTTGGGTTCGGCATTTCCGTCGGCTGACCGGGTTGCAGAGGTAGTCGTATTCAACATTGGAGGGAACAAGTACCGTCTGATCGCCAGCATTCATTTCAATCGAGGTAGGGTCTACATTCGCCACGTGCTGAACTACCAGGAGTACGACCGAGGAGCGCGGAAGACATGACGACCATTTCGCCGGACTTGCAGCGGCATTGGGATGCGATCAGCCCACTTCTCTCAATTCGTAGCGAGCAGGACTACGATCTCGCCGTGGAGCGCCTGAACATCTTCTCGACGAGGTTGGGCCGGATGAGTCACCCGTTGTACACGCAGTTGGACACTTTGGGAGCCATCATCCGCGACCACGAACAGGAGCATCATCTGCTGCCCGCATGCGGAGGCGCGGATGTCCTCCGTTTTCTCATGGACGAGCACCGGCTGACCCAATCCGATCACCATTCGGTTTGAAATAGTAAGTGATAAGTGATAAGTGATAAGGTGACAAGTAACTTTTCTAACGACCTGCTTTTCTCGGGGGCGGCGCCAATCTGGCCCGGTGGAGCTACCACCGGGCCAGATTGGGTTGTTTGATTCAGAACTGCGCCAACAGCTCGCTGGGCATAGGCCACTCTCGAACGCCCTCCGTGTCTTAGGGGTGGTTGAGTGGATACACAGGCCGCACTGGCGCAACCGCCCTGGTTCCGTCCGGAAGAAACTCGGGAACCACAGGTGTGCCGCGAGGCCGCTCAGCCGCTTTCGCGCCCGGCGCAGGAGTCCACACCCTCACTTCATCAGGTAGGCTTGGATCACCCAGCGCGAGACGCAACGCTCCTCCGGTTCGGGCCGTTTGCCATGAGATCGGAAGACCTGTCTCTAGGTCAATGACGTACGCGATGTACTGAATCCGTAGGTTTCTTTCGCTCGTATATCCAGGGAAGCCGCCAGTAAGGTCAAAATCCCCCTTCAGCACCACGAGCCCCAAGGGCACACTCTTTGAAAGCATGCGATCTACGCTAGTGAGCCCAAGCGCAGGCAGCTCCGACGCTGCGACCGGTCGAGATACTCGCACCTCCGGCGTACCTGAAACGATCCGGAATCTAACGTTTGTGTATTCGATAGCCGCTTTGCCGAGCGTGTCAGGCGACGCATGCGCTAGGTCCCTCGGGAGGTAACGTAGCCCTGCCCCAGCTGGGGAATTGGGGGGACTTACGATTACCGCCGTAGGCGACGCCGTCGGCCCTGGCGCAATCTGAGCTACGGCAGGATTCTGTGCAACCCCGACTCCGACAATGCTGAGTACCAGCCCGCTCAGCGCCACCACTACGAATCTGAGGGTTTTCATCTTAGTCTTGAAAAACATCATTTCTCCCCGGCTCCGCCGGTTTCCGAATGAGGCAATCTGCTTGCCGAGTGCCTGCTATGTAGATTCGCCACCTGTGGGTGCCAAACACCATCTCAGGAGGTGCCTTGTGTCTCGGAGAGATCGGCTCGCAAGGCGTGGTCTCGGAAATTCTCCGCGGCAAGTGCGAGCTGAATGTTCGCCAGATTCGTCTCCTGGCGCAGCGGTTCCACGTGTCGCCCGCAGTGTTCGTGTAGGCCCGACCGCAATGTCGCTTAGGACCAGTTCTTGGCGCCGGGCGGGAGATGGCCGCCGATCTGCCAGACGTATGGGGTCCCGTCGTCTTCGAGGGTCCAATACATCCGGTTGTGGTAGTCGAGCGTCGCGTGGTACGCGTAGTGGTTGGCCACGCCGGTGCGCATACGGCCAGTGTCGGGCGTTGGCTTCTTCGGCTTCTCGGCGAGGAGCCCGAGAATCTCTTCCGCGCGGGCTCGCAACGGCTCGGGCAGACGCTGCAATTGATGTCGCGCCTTCGCCCCCACCGCTACCTGTCCGCCTGCGGGGTTGGACAAATGCTCTCGCATGATCACTCCAGCGATTCCGTGACGAAGGCTACCCGACGCTCCAAGGAGTGATGTCTGGCCGGCCGACATCGCCGCCTTCTTCCGGTCGGGCAGCCAGCCACGCGGCTACGACAAACCCGCCAAGACCGAGGACGACCAGCACTATGCCAACCTCGACTTGCAGGAGCTTGAGGATGAGGCCAACCATCACGGTCGCGGCAGGGAGGACGAGCCAAGCAGCGGTCAGGCCGCCACGCCGCCGGCGCTTGCCCTTGCGAGCGGGCCGTGACTGCTGGCTCGGCTCGTGCGCAGGTGGCTTGGCCCGCCGAGACGGGGCAAGGCGACGAGCTACTGAACGCATCGCACTTGCCCGGCTTCGGCTTCGAGGCGATACGCGCAAGAGTGGCCAGCGGGTGGGAAAGAGGTGAACCACAGCAGGATCGTGAAGACGAGTCCCACGGCAAGAGCCAGAACGTACCGTCCGCGGGAGTAGCGCCTCGTCCCGCGCATTGGTCGTCCACAGTTCATACAGAAGTTGGCCGACTCGGGATGTTCAGTTCCGCACTTCGAGCAGAACACGTGGTTCCCCCAGTAAGGCGATTTGGTCACCTGAGGAAACTATACGTCGCGTGGATTGCCTTTGACGATCTGATAACACGTGTTACGTGCGCTGATCGCTGGGTGTACACTCCGCCAACAAGAGCTGGGGAGGGTACGTCCGTGGTAGGAAGAGCTTCGGCCCTGAGCCTTTTGACGGTTGTTTTCCTGTCACTTGCGAATTGTGCGCCGGGCACCGTGGCCACGGGGGAATCCGGCTCGCTGCCTAGCCGCGGTGGACTCAAGCGGTTGGTGGCCGCGATCCAGTCGGACCCCACCACGCTGACCAACACGTTGGTGATCAGCAGCGGGCAGCCAGGGGTCGCTGAGATCGAGGAGATGATCTGGTCTGGCCTCACGGACAGCGACCCGGACGGAATCCGTCAGCCCTTCCTAGCGGAGGCAACCCCAACGCTGGAGAATGGTCTCTGGAAGCTCTTCCCTGATGGGACTATGGAAACCACGTGGACCGTCCGCCCGGGGGCGGTGTGGCACGATGGGGTTCCAGTCACGACGGCTGACCTGCTCTTCACACTCCAGTTCGTCCGAGACCCGCAGATGCTCGAGTTCAACAACCAAAGCTTTCGCCTCATCAGTAGCGTCGACGCGGTCGACTCTCGCAGCATCACCGTTCGTTGGACGAGTCCGTTGATCAATGCGGACGCGCTCTTCAGCCGCGGCTTTGCCCCCCCACTGCCGAAGCACATCTTGGAAGGCCCCTTTCAAGACGAGAAGGCTGGGTATCGGGAATGGCCATACTGGACCTCTCAATTCGTCGGGACCGGTGCGTTCAAAGTGAAGGAGTTTGTCCAGAGCGACCACATGACTCTGCAAGCCAACGACCGTTACGTGTTGGGTCGGCCAAAGATCGACGAGATCGAGGTCAAGTTCATCCGAGACTCGAATACTCGCGTGGCAAACGTACTGGCGGGGGCGGTTGAGCTCACGATCGGCCGAGATGTAGCACTCGACCAGGCTGTGGAAGCGCGGGATCAATGGAAGGATGGCAAACCGGAGACCTATCCAGGAACGTGGATGGGGATACATCCGCAACTCTTGAATCCGAGTCCCGTTATTGTCGGCAACGTCCAGTTCCGCCAGGCGCTGTTGCACGCCATCGATCGGCAAGCCATGGTCGACACGATCCTGTACGGCATGTCCTCCGTGCCCCACGCGTGGCTGACCCCCACGGAAGCCGAGTACTGGGACATCCATGGCCGGGTTCCCCGCTATGACTACGATCCCAGAAAGGCCGAGCAGCTCATTACGGACCTCGGCTACGCGAAGCGAGATGGCTTCTTCGTCGAAACTGACGGCCAGCGGCTAACCGTTGAGCTCCGAACCACGGGAGACAACGCCAGCCACATCAAGGCGATCTACCCGGTCGCCGATTACTGGCAACGAGTTGGCGTTGCGACCGATCCCGTCGTGATCCCCGTGCAGAGGCAACAGGACGCGGAATACCGCGCAACGTACCCCGGGTTTCAGGCGCTGCGGGGAAACGCGGGAACGACGGGAATGGCGGCGGTGCTTAGCTCGCGGGCTGGCCTGCCCGAGAACAACTTTCGGGCCTCCGGCAACTATTCGCGCCTCATCGACCCGACCTATGACGCGCTCTACGACCGATACACGCAAACCGTCCCGCTGGCCGAACGAAAAGAGATGGTCGAACAGGCCATGCGATTCTTCGCCGATCAGCAGATCAAGATGGGCCTCTTCTACGACGTGGCGGTCGTCCTGGTCAATAACCGTCTGCACAACGTATTGCCCAGGCGGGTGGCATGGAACTCGCACACGTGGGACCTAGGCTGACGCGTCTAGCGCAGGCGCAATCGGCGCCGTACCAGAAAGAGTGGCCGTGGGATCCTCGCCTACGGCCCGAGATTTGATACCCCGGCCAAGCCGCAGACGACATCTGCGTTTCCCATCGCGATGTTGTTCCGCATTGCAAACACCATGAAGCAATCGAAGCCCTGGAGTGGGAAGACGCGGCTTCCGGTCGTCCCGCTCACATCCACGGTCGAGCCGCTCAGGGTGACGATGCGGAACCCATCCTGCCCGCCTCCCTGAGGAGCGCTCCACGTCAGGGAAGCGTTGCTCGATTGGGTCACCCGCAATGTAAGGCTCTGAGGCGCGCCGGTAACTGAGCGTGTATTCGCAAGCTCACAGGCGAAGTTGGACAGGCCGGCAAGGGCGGGTGGAGTCCCGACCGTCGGACCGAGGATGTAGCAATAGAGGGTCCCGCTGGGCGCCGTGGCCGGGGTGTGATCCTGGACGGACGTGGCGCCGGGGGGTTGCAGCCCACCTGGCAACAGCACGAAGGCCGGAAGGTAGCGTGCTACCAGATACCCACTCTGGAGCGTGCCGCGGTCCCACAAGATCGTGGTGGCTGATTGCCCGCCGGGCATAATGCCAATGTTCTTGCCGCCGCGTACGGCAGTGGAAGTAGGCGTCGAGATTGCCGTTACGCTCGGCGCGTTGGTCGGGTTCGAGCTTGACGGCGTGTTGGTTGGAGTGGGGCTCGACGGCGTACTGGTCGGCGTGCGGGTCGGGCTCGAGCTTGCAGGCGTGTTAGTTGGAGTGGGGCTCGTCGGCGTGCGGGTCGGGGGCCGATTGGTTGGGTTGAAGTCAATCAGGATCGCGGCGGTGTTATTCGAGTAGTCCGACTCTTCGATGAACTGCTCCGCGTTGCTCTCTGCCTCGATCCAGTATCTGCCATTCGGCACGTTCGTGGCATCGAACCACTGCCCGTCCAAGAACTTGCTGTACTCGTCCGCCCAGCTCACACCGATTCCCTGGTTGAAATCGCAGCTCGTGTAGCGCGCTGGCCCCGGCGCAGGAACCCCCGGGATGGAGAGCGGCCGAATATCGATGGAGCAGAAGCCGAGCTTGCGTCCGGCGACCAAGTGCGGGTGAAGCTCGGGATGCGCGGCAAGGATGTCACGAGACAGCGTGTTAGGGTTGGCAGCGCGCAAGGCGGTCCACAGCGCGTACCCAGTCTCGGTCCACAGACGGTAGTCCGCGTATTCTCTGAAGTGTGCGTGGTTGTGGCAGTTGTTGAAGTTGAACCACTCCGGGTGGTTACTGGGCGCGCCGATGATCAGGTCGCCGTGGCCGCGATTGCCGACCGTATAAGTAAAGCGCAGCAGCAGGTTATCCCCAGCCTGAGCGTATCCTTCCTGCACCGAGCAGTTGGAGGCGTTGAAGTTGCGAACGATCCAGTCGTAGTCCTGCATCGTGGCGCTTACGGTGAAGAGGTCAGGGCAGCCACGCCCGTCGGTGCAAGGCACCGCCGGCGCTGCTCCGGCGCTGACGTTGGCACGCACGCTTGCACCGGGGAACGGGGTTGGTACGTTGACCGGGAGCGGGGTGGCATCCACCATGGTGCGCTTGTAGTACGTACCGACCCAGGACTCCACTTGCTGAGGACTAACCCCAAATGGCAATGAGGCGGAAAGCGCAGCGTGCTCGCGTAGGCCGCCGCCGAGCAATACATATGTGAGGAAGCCGAAGAGCGCCGCGGCGATCGTACGGTGTCGTGTGGATTTCACAGAGTTACGTTCTCATCGGATTGGAGTTGAGCTAGAGGTCCGGCCGCTATAACCCAGGTTCTCGGGTGAGCACCTCAATCGACTATACGCTGGAGTCTGCGTCGTTCGTAGCTGGGATGGGGTGTTACCCAGGTGAACTTCGCCACAATACGCGGGGAGAGTTCGTTATTTGGGGTGGGAAGTGTGAACCGGAGCAACATTTGGGCGCTCGCGGTGGCCGTAAGCGCCCTCGGGTGGAATACTGAGCGCAAGGCCTCTTCGGCCGTAAGGAGCAGACGATGAATCATGATCTGATTCGATCCGTGCGATTCCTCATAGCTATCGCTTTCAGCTTGGTTGTCGCTCTCCCGGTCGATCCGGCGCTTGGGCAGTCTGGCTCCCCCACGCAGGTCACGATCGACGCGCCGACGGAGGGCGAGCGAATTGGCAACGGAAACGTCGTCAACGTCGGCGGGTGGGCAGTGGATCCTGCCGGGCCGGGCACCGGCGTGGACGCGGTGCGCGTTTATTTGGATGAACGGATGGGCGCGGGTGGCCAGCTCCTCGGGATGGCCACCTATGGTGAGCCCCGCTTCGACGTCGCGTCCACCCTGGGCAACCCCGCGTACGCGTACTCGGGCTTCAATTTCACGTGGACGCCATCGAGTCTCATGCCCGGGAACCACACGCTGTACGTGTATGCCCACTCGATCATGAATGGTTGGGCGTACTCGACTGTCACGGTAACCGTGCAGGGTCGGCCTACCGTACTACCCGGTCTCCCCGGACCACCGCCTCGCATGATTCCCCCGGGACCGTATCCATACCCGACGAACCCCTACCTTCCTGGCTACCCGTATCCCCCGCCAGGCGCTCAGCCGCGGCCGGACAGGGTGTGCATCATGATCTATCCGCCGCCGCCTGGATGCTAAGGCGCCAGATCCTCGCCACCGCCCAAGGGCGGCTCTCGCCAGAGGACTACGCGCTAATAATGTCCGTCGCGTTCCCTTAGCACTGACAGGAGATCAGGCGACAGGGGCTGCAAAGAGCTGGTCTCGCACGTGGGTCCGCCAGTCCGCGCCGGACGGCACCTGGATACCGGTCGCCACCATGCGGATCTCGGGATTGTTGAGCGGGTCGCGTGTGAAGAGTGGCGGCTCGATGCCCTGCTGCAGCTCGCGGATGGCGCGTAGCAGCATGATGCGCGATGCGAGGATGCACTTGTCCGTCGAGGCCAGGTGCTCCTGCGTGCGGTCCTGAATCGGGCCCGCGCCTTCGGTCACACATGCGTCCTGGTCAGGGAACGAGATCCCGAGGCCCGCGAAGCTCTCCGCCTTCATCGACTCGCGATCCTGTCGATAGCGGTTGCGCGCGTTGCGCACGGGGTCGCTTGGCCCCAACCGACTCTTGCGGATCGCCTCGTGGTCGACCGGAGTGTCCCGCGAGAACTGCACGCGGTACACCCAGTGCACCGTGTCGTCGATCGGCACGTGCCAGTTCACGCCGTAGCCGTCGCCCCCGCCCTGGAAGCTGAAGGCGCTCAGGTTCGGCATGATGAAACAGTGGATGCCGACCTGCGTGGAGCCTGACGGCATCTCTTGCACCGAGTAGAGGCGGACGCCAAACTCGGTGTTCTCCGTCTCCGTCACTGGTTTTAGCCACATTCGGTTTGGCCCTAGCGGCGCCACTGGGCCCATCGGTCCGGTCGCCGTCCAGTGCAGCAGAGGAAGGTGGTGCGGATCGAAGTTCCCCTCGTTCCCCTGCAAGTAGTTGCACTCGCGGATGACCCTGGCGACCTCGCGTCGCTCCGGTGGGGCGTGGAGGAAGTCGAGGCCTGGTACCAGCCGGGGCTCGCCCGGCCCGAGGTAGGCAAGGATGAAGCCACCCGTCTCGATGCAGGGGTACGCTGGTTGGCGGATTCGCTCGTGGAACGTGCTTCCAGCGGGCTCGCCGGGCTGCTCCAGGCAGCGACCTTCGATATCGTAGAGCCAACCGTGGTAGATGCACCGGAGCCCGCCGTCCTCGAGTCGGCCGTAGCTGAGGTCGGCGCCTCGGTGGGAGCAGTGGATGCCGAGAAGGCCGGGTCGTCCGCGGTCATCGCGGAAGAGCACGAGATCCTCGCCGAGCAACTGCACGGGAATCGGTGGGCTGCCCAGGGGCAGCTCTGCTTCCAGGGCGACGGGCTGCCAGTAGCGTCGCAGTAGGTCGCCGCCCGGGGTGCCGGGGCCGGTTCGCGTTACGAGCTCGTTCTCTTCCCTAGTCAGCATGCGTCCTCCTCAGCCTGACCTTTCGGAGCAATCGTCGAAGCGGCAGTCAGGTCAGGCGATTGCCATGCCCGCGTATCCGCGCTCGGCGAGTTGTCCCACCAGGTCCAGCTCTCGCGTCCCGGTACCGCGAGCGTCCCACTCTTCGACCGGGATCACCCAGAGTACCTCAAATTCGTTCATGTCGGGGTCGCGCGCGTAGAGACTCAGACTGTGGCCGTGGTCCGACTCGCCGACGAGCGCGCCCGCGGTCATGAGCGCCACGCGTGCGTGGGCGAGGTCTGGGAGAGACTCCACTTCCCACGCAAGGTGATAGAGCCCCACCTGCTTGCCGAAGGTTGGCTCGGGCGCGTCCATCCCAATGGTGAAGAGGCCGAGGTCGTGATCGTTGTCGCTGCCGTTCGCGCGGATGAAGATCGCCTGCTTGCCCCTTGCTCGGACAAGCTCGAAGCCCAGGACGTCACGATAGAACTCGTACGACCGCTGGGCGTCTCGCACCCACATCACTGCGTGGTTCAGCCGTTTGACCGTGATCATTGCCCCGCCTCCGTTCGTCTGAGCGCTAACCCCGTTGTGCGAGATCATACGCCGGTTCCAGACCGTTGGCGGCCTCTCGCGCCAGGAAAAACGCCTTCGCGATCTCCGGAAATAGCGCGTACGTCAAGACGTCTTCGTCGCTATGGGCAAGACCAGCGACATCCTTGCGCGCTTGCTCCAGGCCGGGCTCGAGGAGGTCGGCGGGGCGGCAGGTGATCGGCTCTTTCTTCCCGAGGACCTTGGCCTTCATCTCGTCGCTGATGGGGCCGGGCGCCTCGCCATAGTGACCCAGCACGTAATTTCGCGTCTCCTTGGAGACCACGGAGTAGCGCTTGCCCGTCACGACGTTCAACGCCGCCTGCGAGCCGACGATCTGGCTCGTCGGCGTGACGAGCGGCGGGTAGCCCAGGTCCTTTCTGACGTGTGGCATCTCGGCCAGCACCGCGTCGAGCTTGTCTTCGGACTTCTGCTCGCGGAGCTGCGCGATGAGATTCGAAAGCATCCCGCCCGGAATCTGGGACGTCAGAATATCGGTCTTGATCTGGTTGTTCACCGGACTGTCGAACTCCGCGTAGTTCCGGCGAACGGCATAGAAGTACTCGGCGATGTTGCTCAGCTTGCCGAGATCCAGCCCCGTATCGTGGGGTGTGTCCTTGAGCGCCGCGACCACCTGCTCAGTCGCGGGCTGCGAGGCGCCCTGAGAGAATGGCGAGATCGCCGTGTCCAAGATGTCGACGCCGGCTTCGACGGCCATCATGTAGCTCATTTGCGCCAAGCCCGCGGTGCAGTGCGAGTGCAGGTGGAGCGGCAAGTCGATGCGCGCCTTGATCTTGCTGATGATGTCGTAGGCGGCGTACGGGGCGAGCATTCCCGCCATGTCCTTGATGCAGATGATCTGTACACCCGTCTCGGCGAGCTTCTCGGCGATGCCCAAGAAATAGTCGGGCGAATGGACCGGGCTGATCGTGTAGCAGACGGCCCCCTCGACGATCTTGCCCGCGGCGAGGCCGGCGTCGATCGCCGTCTTCATGTTGCGCACGTCGTTCATCGCATCGAACACGCGGAACACGTCTATGCCGTTGGCGGCGGCGCGCTCCACGAACGCCTCTACGATGTCGTCCGGGTAGTTGTGGTACCCCACGACGTTCTGGCCCCGCAGCAGCATCTGCAGCCGTGTCTTGGGCATCGCTGCCCGCAGCTTCCGCAGTCGCTCCCAGGGGTCTTCGTGCATATATCGAAGGGTCGCGTCGAAGGTGGCGCCGCCCCATGCTTCCAGCGACCAATACCCGACATCGTCGAGCTGGGCGGCGATGGGAAGCATGTCGTCGGTGCGCATACGCGTCGCCACCAGGCACTGGTGCGCGTCACGCAGCACCGTTTCCATGATCGAGATTTTTCCTGACAAGATCGCGTGGCTCCCGTTCATACGTCTTTGTACTGAACCGAGTCGAGGTGTCTCTACGGACGCGGTGAAGCTGGGTCTTGGCTGAACAAATTCGCCCGCCTAAGAGATCTTACACAGGTGGCTACGTCAGGGGCAGCGCCCAGGCGGTGCGCGCGAGAGGACCCGGTCGACGTAATCGGCAGCGCCGCTCCGGGAGCGCTCGCCGGGCTCCACGCGTATCCACTGAGCGACGGCGGTGGAGCTCTCTTCGTCTACGACGAGATCCAGCAGATCGAGGTCCGCGTCATGGGCGATCTTGTATTCGTGGAGCGGCAGGCCGAGCTTGTCGGTGCCCCCAGCCCCGTTATAGAGGCGGATCGCGTCGAGCTCCCGCTGCTGGAGGTTGCAGGCGAGGTTTCCTGAGGAGAATTCCGGAACGGTCACTCGGGCCACCTTGGGCAGCCCCGCGCTGTCCCGCGCGGCGTTGTAAGCGTCTATCGCTGAACCGAACTCGCGCGAACCGGCGACGTAGCTCGGCCAGCCTCGCGCCGAGTTATACGTGCTCTGCAGGACGCGGTTGCCGGCGTCGGCGTTGCGCTTCCAATTCCAAACTTCGTCGTCTGTGGGCGACGGATTCGTGATCTGCATGATGCCGACGCCGTGTCGTTGATCCTGGCTCCACACGGGATGGCCGTCTTCGTTGAATTGGCGAACGCCACTCTCCGCTTGCGCGATCCGCCAGAGCGTGTAGTGACTGCTCGGGAACTGCGAGGACAGGTAGGACAGGACGGTGTCGCCGGGAGGATTCCTACCTAGGACCATCACCGATGTTCGCGACGAGTGCTGGACGTTGTTCAGCTCGACCGTCGCGGTCAACAGCAGCGTGCCCCCGCGCACGACATCGCCAAAGTCCGGCGCGAACGGATCGCAGCATTCGGTCGTTTGGGCCGGCCAACGGTGGAAGATGCGCACGTTCGGTCCGTAGGCCAGGTCGAACCTTGCGGGCTCGTACTCGATCTCCACGGTCCACGTGAGTTTCAAGTTGTCAGTCACGGAATCCGGGAGCCCGTTCAACTGGGGGATCACCCGCAGGTTGGCCGGCATGGTTCCCTGCTCGCTAATCCAGAAGCGCTCTTCGTTTGTCTTGACCTTGAAGATGACGACGGCCGGCTTCGGCGGCTCTGGAGGCCCAGCTTCTTCGGTCGGGACCGGCGTCGGGGTCACGGTTGGGGGCGCGGGCCGAGTAGCCGTGGGGATCGCTGTGACACGCGTTTCCACGAAGGGCACAGTCGCCGTCGGCGTGGCGGAGGTTGTGGCCGTCGGCGTCGAGGTGGGCTCGGGGGTGCGCGAGGGTCGAGTCGTGAGCGTGGCCGTCGGGGATGGAGAGGGCGTTCTACTGGCGTCGGCGACCTGTGGGATGCCGAACGAGCCCTGAAGGCCGAGGCTGGCGGAATCGTTCGCCGCGCTCAGGAAGGTGGCCAGGAGCAGGAGTAAGAACGCGGAGAAGCCGACTTGAAGCATGGCACCATGAGTTGGGGTCGACCACCGCCTCGGTCTAGCGAGTGGGTGGTCCTGATGAAGGGGCGGGCCAATTATAGAGCAGGCGAAGACTTCGCTCAGTACAATCGGATTTACACAGTCGGTAGATGGTGGACCCGCCGAATGCGTGTAACTCTAGAGGTACATCGAGAGGAGCGTATGCGAAGGAACGGAATTTTCCTGCAACTGACTTGGGCGATATCGGTTGCGCTCGTGGCCTGCGCGCCGCCGAGCAGTTCCGGGTCACCTGCGTCAGGCACTGATGTTCGGCCGGGTGTATCGGCTCCAAGGGCGGGGCGCAGAACGTGTTGGTCATCGCCCTGCGGTGGCTACCAGCTCGTCACGTACACCAGTGAACAGATTCCGGGCCCGCAGAACGGTGGCGCGGCGAGAACCGCGGCGGCTGGAACAGCCCCGCGTACGATCGGGCCTTCGAGGCGTACGGCAACAGCCTGGCGGAGCGCGACCGGATCAGCCACATCGCCGAGATGGAGCGAGTGATCACGGACGAGGTGCCGGTCATACCGCATTTCTTTGGTGCGGAGACCAACGCGCACGTCGGGTCGCTTCAGGGGCCTGTTGCTCGCCAGACACCGGACACGAGCGGGACGTTCCTGTACATCCACCTCTGGGAGTGGCGCGCCTAGGTCGGCGGGAGCTGGCCTACGACTGCAGAGGCGAAGATCGAGACACGCGGGGGCGGCTCCTGCGACCTTCCGACAGCGTGGTGAGCCACATCACTGCGACGGCCACGATCTCCAGCATGCTCCCAAGAGTGGCAGACAACGCGAACGGAACCGTCGAGAACGGCAGCCAAAGGGGCGCCCGGGCCTCGCTGCCTGTGAATGCGTCCCAGGCCAGGTGGGCCAGCGTGGCGCTGAACGCCATGCCAGCGGCCAGGCGTGGAGAAGCTCCCTTGCCGAAGAGCCCTGCACGGGCCATCGCCGCCATGAGAGTCGGACCCACGACCAGAAACAGCAGCGAGTGACTTCCACGGGTCGGGACTGGCCACCCGAGGAAGTACGCGAGGTGGTCGATGTCGATGAGCATCGAACACGTTGCCATGGCAAGAATCGGGCCGGGTCGGCGAGTTGGCAGGGCGGCCACGGCGCCGAAGACGGCGTGCACCACCATGTGGATGAGCACACTCGTGCCCACATTCGGGATGTAGCCCCCGGCCGAGCGCGACCAGGAAAGGAGGCTAACGACGAACGAGGCAGCGGTGAAAGCGACGACAAAGCGAACGGCGAACAGCGTCACATAACCTTTGGTAAGAGTAGGATACCCTGGGAAGTATGCCAGAGCGCTCCTTTATCACCGTCGGTAAGATGCCCCGGTTCACAGTACGGTCCCTGGCGGCAGGACACATCGTGTAGTTGCTAGACTATCGGCCATCGGCAAAACGGTGATCCCATTGGCCCAAAGGGCCCCGTTGCCGTGGAGGGAGCTCGTCTGATGGGTCCCGAGGTCGACCGCTTTCTCGTCGCGATCGGCAGTACGCTGCTGTGGACCTTCGTATCGATCCTACTCGTGGGCATCATGTTCGAGCTGATGGAGAGGCGCTACCACCTGCTGAAGGAGATCTTTGAAGAAAACAGCATCGCGGCGGCGATTCTGGCAGGCAGCATGGTGCTCGGCATCGTCTACACCGTTGTACAGATCGTGACCCACTAGGTCAGAGGGCTCGGGCAGCTCGGCAGCGGATGAGCTCATCCGCGAGCTTGTTGCCTCGGGCTCTACTTATTCGTAGCGCACCACGAAGAGGTGGTCCCGCGCCCGCTGGCCGCCCCACACTTCGCCGGGCACGCCGCCGAGCTGCGCGATGTTGGACGGCGTCCCGTGGGGCACCGTGGCCCAGGTCTCAGTCACGGGATCGAATCGGACGATCGTCTCCGTGCCCGTATCGCTCAGCCATACTTTGTCATCGTGATCGACGTACACCGCGTAGGCCTGGGCCCTGTCGCCGCCGGGCAGCTTCCACTCTCGCCAGCCACCGTTCGACGGATCGTAGAGGCCAAGCTGGCCCACGTTGAACTCGGCGATCCACAGGCGCCCCATCGAGTCGGGCCATACACGGCGCACACCAGCCCTCGGCGTCGGGGGATCCAGGACCGTGACGGTGGCATCGGGGTTGATTCGCCCCAGATAGCTTCCTGCCAGGGAAGCGTAGTACACGGTGCCATCCGGAGCGGTAGCAATCCCGTACGGGCCGGCGCCGCGCGGCGCGTCGAACTGCTCGACGACGCCAACGGCGGGATCGAGGCGGCCGTAGTAGCCGGACTGCCCGGTGAACCAAAGCACGCCGTTGCCGTCAAACGTGGCGGTGTTCAAGTTGGCGCGGGCGCCCGGGAGTGGATAGGTGTCGACACGGTGCGTATCGGGGTCGACCCGGACGATCGCATTGAGGCCGCCGTCGGTCAGCCAGATACCGTGGTCAGGCCCAACGATAATGCCGTGCGGAGCCGAGCCTTGCGGCAAGTTGATGATCATGAGCTCGCCGTTCGTCGGATCGAGCCGACCGACGGTCCCGCTGCGCTGGCCCGCATACCAGACCCATCGTCCGGAGTGGTCGGGCACGGCGTCGTGTGGGTAGGCGCCAGCGGGGAGCGGATACTCTTGCAGGACGAGCCGCCTGCCGTCCGCCGTACGGACCTCTTCCTGCGCGACGGTGGAGGATGCTCCGACGGTGCAGAACAGGAGCGATACTCCGAGAAACAAGAGAACGCGGGCGTACCAGGTCGGTCCGAGTTTCATGGTGTCCCCCTTGGCGCGTTACTGCGCTTGGCGCAGCGGAGCAGGTCTTCATTGATTGTATGACCGAGCCGCGTTTAACGCAGGGATCGAGCCATGAGGCCAAGGCCGCCGGCGAACAGGACCAACATGATGAGGACGTTGTAGAGGCTCGTCTGGCGGAAGTAGATATCCATGCTGGCGAGGACGCCCGCAAAGATAATGACGACTCCACCGACGGAGAGAAGCCAGCCTGCGACCGACTTTCCATTGAAGAAGAGTAGGCCAACGCCCAGGATCAGCGGGATAAGCGTCAGTCCGAACGTGTTGGGTCCCCACCAACGCCAGTACCCGCCGGTGACTTGCACCTGGTTCAACAAGAGATATCCGCCCGCGACGGCAAGCGCTGCGCCGAGCAGGAACGAGGCGAGTCCACCCTCGGTTCCGCCGGGTCGTCTGATTCGGTCCACCGAATTCTCCACTTCTTCCTCCCCGTCGCCGCAACGGGGTGAAGAGTAAACCTAGCCTCTTGGACCCGTCAAACAGCGGAAACGCTCTCACCCCCGCCCTCTCCCAAAGGTAGAGGGAACAAACTACGGCGTGTGAAGCTTCCGGGCTTCGGTGTTACGTCGCTTCGTCACTAGATGTCCGTGCCTGAGCGCGGCATCAGGTTAAACTTCAGTGATCCAACGGTGGAGGCACAGATGCCCTTAGTTGCAGGGGAGTTCGCCGATATTCTGCGCGCCGTAGGGCGCATTCTCGATGCAGAGTTCGCCGAGGGAATGACGCTGATCAACAATGGGAACTCTTTGTCCGTGACATGGGCGTCAAAGGACAAGGATCTCACGGGCGATCGGCGGCACTACGAGGAGCACACCCTTGCCGAGATGCGCGAAAAGGGCAAGCAGGCGAGGTCGGGCTTCTCCCAGGATCCCACCGGGAGCTTCGCCGAGTTGTTGCGCACCATCGGGCAGGACCTGGACCGCGACCGTGGTGACTTCACCGAGATCGTGCAGGAATCGGACGGCTTAATCGTACTGGGCGTGCTATACGGCCGCCCCACGCGACGGACGTACCTCACGTCAGACTTGATCGTGAGCAGCCGTAGGCGACGGGAATGGCGCCGCGACGCCCCTGGTGCCGCTCCTCCGCCGACGAGCCGCCTCGACGGACCTCCCGTACGGCCGCGCCCGGCGTCACTACCAATGCCACGGCCGCCGGAGCCACCTCCGCCGCACGACGAGATGGACGATGGCCCGCTGTCACGCCGACTGAGAAAGTAGCAGCCGCACAGATCGCTACTGGAACTCCCATTGGTGGATGTTCCAGCTCACTTCGCCGTCGCCGGCCTTGAGGTCGATACCCCTTAGCGCGCCCGCGTAGGCGAGTATCGTGTCCGACAGGATGCCCAGCCGCCTCCGCGACGAACGCGCGTAGATCCCGGAATCCCACCAGCGCCTCCACGAAAGTTGGGCAATTATAGGTGTGAGTTTGGAGGTCCGGTTAGAAGATCCTTTTGAGAATCCGTCGCACGAAGCCTTGTTCTGGCTCTGGCTCCTCGCCCTTGTCGACCATCCAGCGCGTCGCCTCGGCGATCGCGGTCCCGGCGACCGCTCCGCTGAGCACGTCACCTGGGTAGTGCGCGCCGAGGTAGACGCGCGAGAACCCGACCAATGCGGCGATTGCGAACCAGAGCGGAGCCAGCTTGGGGAAGTGGCGATAGAGCAACCAAGCCCCGGCAAAGGCTGCAGCCGAGTGGCCCGACGGGAACGAATAGGTGCCGGGTTTCTTGCCGACGGCGATGGCTTGAACTACATCCACGAAAGGTCGTCGGCGTCGGAAGTAGTACTTGATGGGGTACTCAACCGTCATGGTGGCGACCCAAAGGGGTGGGGCGACCTGCAGAAGCACCCTGCGGCCACCCTTCTTGTCCAGCAGCGCTGCGGCAAATAGGCCGACGATCCAGCCGAAGCCGCCGTTCATGATCGTGGTCAAGAAGTACATGAACTTATTCGTCAGGGGCGTGTGGGGAAGATGGTTCACGGCGAGGAACAAGCGTGCGTCGAGCGCCTGATACGGCTTCATCTGCTTGAGGATGGCTTCCCGAAGCAGATCGAGGGATTCAGTTGACTCCGGCGCTGCTTGCCCGAGCTGTTCGGGATTGGTAGCCGCCTGAAGCGCCGTCTCTAGCGCCTCCCGGGTCTCACCATCGCTTGCCGCGACTTGCTTGGCAGCCTCGACGAGTGTCGCGGTCGCCTTCTGCGCTCCTGACGTGGTCGGGGCGGCGGCGGCAATCGCCTGGGCAGGATCGGGGGCCGCGACGCCCTGGTCGTGCACCTGTTTCTCGGTGGCGCCGCTTGCCGCGGCCATTGCTTCCGCGGCGACGTGCTCGGCTTGTTCCGGTGTCTTGATCTGGCTGAGCGCTTGCTTGACCGCCTCTTTCGCCGGTTCGGCCGCGGCCTGAGCCTCGCTTGAAGGGCCGGCCCAGGGATGTGGTGGAGAATCCTCGGGTTGACCGATCGGATGCGCTCCTTCTGGTTGGTCGGACGCGCGCTCAGGTGATGTCATGGTCCTGTTGTGCCTCCGGCACGACGACGTGTAAGGCCCCGGGAACTATGTGTACCTGGAGCGGGGTGTCGCCGATGATCTCCCCGTCCGCCTGGACGGGAAGTGGCGGATCGGTGCTGACGTTGACGCTTCGCTCGGCTGAAAGGTAGCGAATCCCGCGGTCGCGATGCTGCTGCCCGAGGAGTGTGTGCCACACCAGCGCAATGTAGTCGAGAGCTGTCCGCGCGTAGACGATACACACGTCGATGCGGCCATCATCGGGTCGGATGTTGGGCCCCCAGCGGAACGGGGCCAGGCCCAATACTCCGCCGTTCGCGAGGAGGACCTGCAGGGCACGCCGCCGCATATGCTTCTCATCGGCTGCGATCGTGAAGCGCACGGGCTGGTAGCCGACGAGACGGGTGAACGCCGTCCACAGGTAGGCGGCGCGGCCGAAGCGTCGCTTGGACTCACGGTCCGTGTCGCGGATCATCAGAGAATCGATTCCAATACCGATCTGGAGGACGAAACACCGGTCGTGGGTCTTCATGACGTCAACCTTGGTGGTGGCGTGGCGGCCCGCGAGCAATGAGCAGGCGCCCTCGAGATCGAGCGGGAGGCCGAGCTCCTGTGCGAAGACGTTCGCCGTGCCGACGGCGATGATTCCCAATGGGGTGTCGGTTCCGACCAGCGCCGCCGCTACTTGTGAGACCGTTCCATCGCCGCCCGCCGCGACGGCCATCGCGAAGCCTCGTTCGAGCGCCTCGCAAACGATCGTAGTGACGTCCTCACTCTCGCTACCAGTGGTCTCGTAGATCTCGCATCGACCATTGAAGAACCGCCCGAGTGCCTGACGAACGTCCGCGGCCACCGACGTGCCCGCCATAGGATTGAGTACAGCGAACACCCGGCTGCTTTCATCGGTCCGTGGTGGCATCCGAAAAGCTCCTTCTGGGCTCGAGTCCGCCGAGATCCTCGCCGACGAGGTCGGCTTCTCACACCGTGATTTCCCACTCGTGGACGTTCCAGTTGTAGGAATCGCCCATTGGCCCCTTCAATGATGCCAAGTGGGGCACGACACCCAGCAGGTAGTAGAGCGGGAAGCTGGGGACCAGCTCGCTCTGGAGCTTCATCATTTGAACCATGGTCTGCATCTGGTCAGTCCGCACGAGGGTCGTGTTGTAGCGGTTCCACAGGCGATCGTACTCCGGATTACTCCAGCCTCCACGGTTGCCCCCGAGCCACCGGTTGGTGAGTGTCCCGATCTGCTCGGTGGCGAGGCTCTGGGCTGAAGTGCTCTCGGTTAGCGAGATGCCATGGACTACGAGACCCGGAAACGTGGCGTTGGCCTCGGGGTCCGCTCCCACCGATGGCGGCAGGACGGAGTGCTGGATGTCGATCCCGGCGAACTGCCACCGGTTCACCATGATGGGGAGGAGCTGCTCTCGCTGCGGGCCCACCGCAGCCCACAGACCTGCTGGCTGGAACCGCTGGCCTGCGGCGTCGACGAAGAACCCGTCACGGTCCTTGGAAAAGCCTACTTCACCCATGAGCTGCTCGGTTATCCGCACGTCGTACGCGTACTTGGTAAGGACTCGTTCAACGTCCGGCATGTAGGGGGCATCGCGGCGAACAAGGGTGTGCGCGGGAAAGCCCTGGCCCGAAAACAGACCGTCGTTGATCGCCTCCCGGTCGGTGGCGTGCACCATTGCCTTCCGCACGCGGAGGTCGTGGAAGGCTGTGGTCTGCTGGTAGTCGGGTCGATGCTGGAAGACCGTGCTGATTGCAGCCGTGGTGGTCGGAAGGAGGATGCCCTTCTTCTCGACGTCGTTGAATCCACCCTGACGCTGCAGGGTCAGGCCACTCTCGAACCGCAGGACGTCCGCCGTGACGAGGTGCACCTGGCCAGCCAGGAGATTCGTAATGACCGTGTTTTCGTCGTTGATGAACCGCAGCAGGACCTTGTCGATCTTCGGCCTACCCAGGGCGTGACCGTCGAACGCCACACCCTCGAGATGCGATGACGGCTCCCAGTTCGTGAGTCGGAAGGGGCCTGATCCAACGTACTCGGTTGTCCAGAAGCGCAAGGAGAGGAACGTGTCGCGCTGGCCGAGCGGGTCTTGTTCGAAGGCGGCGAAGGGTTCCGCAAGGTGCGCTCGCGGCAACGGATCGAGGCCCAGCCCCGTAAAGAGGTAGGGCGACTTCCAATAGATACGGATGGTCCGTGGGTCGACGGCCACAACCCGATCGACCAGATTCTGCGGTCTCGGCTCGTAGATGCCCGCCAGCTCGGGCGCCGTGTAGATCTGAAACGCGAGCACGAAATCGTCCGCGGTGAGCGGCTGGCCGTCGTGCCAGGTGAGCCCGGACCGGAGCTTCCAAGTAGTTTCCATCCGGCCGTCTGGGTGGGCGATCCAGTCATCGGTATTGATCTGCGGCAGCGCCTCCGCGAGGTAGGGACGCGACTCGTTCTGCGCGTCGAGGACGCTGAGACCAGCGCTGAAGAGCCGGGTCGTCCTCGTTGGATTGACCCCGCCGACGGCCTTCGCCGCAAGATTCTTGACCTCGGTGTTGACGACCATGACGAGGGTGGTGGGCTGCCTGGTAGCCGTCGCCTCCGCGGGCGCAGTACCGGTCCGTGGCGGTGGAGCCGCGCAGGATACCAACGTGATGGCGAGCGCGAGCAAGGCGAGCCTTTGCGGCTTGCGGGTCATTCTTATTCTTCTCCAGCGTCTATCACACGGTGAGGGCGACGCGCCCAAGCGATGTGACCCAATGTCCTCGCGTCTCGACGAGGTTGGTTTCGAGCTCGGCGTCGGATGGGGGCGCGTTGCGCTTGAGGAACATGGGATCCACCTCGTTGACCTTGGGATCCCCAATTCGCCCGGGCGCCTCCCCACCCTCTTGCACGGTCCGGATAGCTCGAAGAAGCATGCGTCGCCATGCCGCGATGGCCATGTCCGCCACGCCCAGCATCTCCTTGGTCCGATCCTGGATGGGACCCTGGGTTTCGTTGGCCATCGTGTCCTGGGGCACGAAAACCGCGCCCATTCCACTGAACGTGGTGGTCTTCTGCTCCTCGCGATTCTGGAGGTAGCGGTTTTCCTTGTTGCGGATCAGATGGTAATCGCGGGTCATCATCGCCCAGGTCCGGCTATACCGGTGTTGCTCGGGAATCTCGCCTTCGCGTCGGAAGGCGAGAGCAAACTGCCAATGGTGCGTGTCGTCGATCGGCACGCGCCAATAGAGCTGGTAGCCGTTGCCCGGCGACTGTGGTCCTCCGAACGTCATGCACAGGCTGGGAAACGTGTATTCCGGCCCGGCGGTGCCGCTGCTGTAGTAGGACCACACGCTGAAGTCGGTCTCCTCGACGCGTATGGGACCGTAGTAGTCCCGCTGCGATGGGGAGTCGGCGTCGAGGTAGCTTGTGCCCTTGGCCTTCGTCTCCTGTGGGCGTTCGGTCCGCTTTCTGGCGCCGGCCTCGGTCGAAAGGAAGCTGTGGAGGTACGGGACGTGGGCGAGGTCCTCGCTCCCCTCTTGCCCCTGGAGGTAATTGCATTCAATGTAGTGCTTCGTCATCAAGGCATTCTCAGGTGGAGCGGACAGCACCTCGTAGTTCGGCAGCAGCGGAGGCTCACCCTCGCCCATGTAGGTAAAAATCACCCCACCCTTTTCCAAGCAGGGGTAGGACTTGTGACGGACGAAATCCTTCAAGTGGCTCCCAGGCGGCTCGGCCGGCGTCTGCAGGCACTTGCCGTTCACGTCGTAGAGCCAGCCGTGATAGACGCAGCGTAGACCGCCGTCCTCGATGCGGCCGTAGCTGAGGTCCGTGGCACGGTGTGAGCAGTGGAGATCGAGGAGCCCGATGCGGCCATCCTCGTCGCGAAACATGACCAGATCCTCGCTGAATAGTCGGAGTGGAATCGGCGGGCCGCCTGGTGGGAGCTCTTCGCTGAGAGCCGCCGGTTGCCAGTAGCTTCGGAACAACTGCCCGCAGGGGGTTCCGGGGCTGGTCTGCGTGACCAGGTCATTTTCCTCTTTGGTGAGCATCCGAGCTACTCTCCTTGGCGGTGGATCGAAGTGTCGGTCAGTGCTTCGCTGGGTGGTCAGTCTATAGGCCTAGACGCGGACGGGTCAAAGATCAGCGTCGGAAGGCGATCCGCCTCGGGGGTGATGCAATTCGGCTGCGAAAGCGTAGTCGACGGACAGCATGGAATGATGTTGTCGATTGGTCATCCTGCGCTATGTGTGAGATTCGGGTATACTCGCCGCCGTGGTAATGAGTTCAGCCCACCGCCCGGCGGGGCATCGCACAGGTTCTCCTGTTCCTTCTCCCCCTGCGCTGACTGATTTGTGCCAACTTTTCGGATCCAAGGAGTCAGCGTGTACAACGATAAGACCCTAACCTGTCGCGACTGCAACCAGAACTTCGTGTTCACCACCGGTGAGCAAGAGTTTTTCGCCAGCCGGGGCTTGAACAACGAGCCGAGCCGGTGCCCGGAGTGCCGAGCCCAGCGTAAGCAGAGCCAGGGCTCCTACGGCGGCGGTGGTTACTCCTCCGGTGGCTACAGTGGCGGCGGCGGGTATGAGCGCCGCGAGCGGGAGATGTTCCCGGCAGTGTGCAGCCAGTGTGGCAAGGACACCCAGGTGCCCTTCCAGCCTCGAACCGACCGCCCCGTCTACTGCTCGGACTGCTTCTCGGCGCAGCGTGGAAACAGCAACTCGTACTCGGGTGGCGGTGGTGGCGGCCGCAACCGGTACTAGACCGCACGGCTCACCGCAACGGCGAACAAAGCACTGATCACTCGAGGCGAACCACGGGTTCGCCTTTGAGTAATTGAGCAAGGGCTTGGGCCTCGTTTTTCTGAGGTCCAGGCCCTTGTCTGCCACTACCACCCCGGAGAGCTAGGCTGTGTCCGCGTCCTCGTCTACTGTCGGCACGAAGCGGTACCCTCGGCTCCGCACGGTGGCGATGAACCGCGGCTTTCGCCAATCATCCTGGAGTTGCGCCCGCAGATTGCGCACGTGCTGATCCACGATGTTGCTCCCTGCCACGTAGTCGGCACCCCATAGAGCGTCCACGATCTCGGCCCGGGTAATGACTCTCCCCGCATTGGCGGCCAAGAAATACAGCAGGCCCTCCTCGATGCCCGACAGGTGAAGCTCCGCTAACCCCACTCGCACCCGTCGTTTGAGAATGTCCAACTCGATCTCGCCCAGCTTGAGCACCGGTTGTAGTGGGACGTGCTCCCCATACGTGCGGCGGATGATCGCGAGCACGCGGGCCAGCAGCTCATCGGGAGAGAACGGCATCGTCATGATGTCGTCGACACCCTGATCGAAGGCCTCGAGCGTCATCTTCAAGTCGCCGCGACGGGTGAGACCAAGCACGGGGATCTGGCCATCAGCCTCGCTGCCTTCGCGTATTCGTTGGAGGAGCTGGCGGCCATCGATCGTCATGTCCACGACCGCAACGTGCGGATGCCACTCAGCCAGGACCTTGGTCGCTTGATCCAGGTCTGACGCGTCGCGCGTCATGCAGAAGCCGTGCTTCAGCGTCAGCCTCACGACCTCAACGAGGAGCGGCTGGTCCAGAACGACGAGGACCCGAGCCTGACCCTGGATGCTCGATGGCATCGTCCCGATCATCTCCCCTCCACCTGACTGTGCAGCGTGAGTGATCGGTGCTAGTCGGGGACTGCTTCGCCCAATCTTATCCGAGGCAGGGGTCTGAGCATCGCGTGGCGCGGCGGTTGCGCCTCCTCTGCGAGTGGACTACCATTGGTACCTGGGCGAGCCTCATGGGGTGCGTGAGAGAAGTTCGGGGCCATGAAGATTTGGTCATGCCCGGATTCGTCACACCTTGCGATAATGGCCGCAGCAAATCACCCCCGACGCATTTTGAGGTGAACTCGTGGAAATCAGAGCACGGCCGGGCGAAGCGTTCGAGAGCCTTTTACGCCGATTCAAGCAGGGAGTCGAGCGCAGCGGCATTCTCGGCGACTACAAGCGTCACCAGACCTTCCTGAGTCCTGGCGAGAAACAGCGTATGAAGATCAAGCGCGCCGAGCGGAAGCGGCTTACCAGGCTCAAGCGGCGACCTCAAGCTACGATGGACCGCCGCTAGCCTGCCCATTGCGTACGGTCGGCGAGGTCATGGCGATGTTGTCGATCGGCCATTCTGCAGCATGGGAGCCCGGTCTGGTATAGTCAGAGGCAGTGGTAAATATTCAGCCCGCCACCCGGCGGGGCATCGCGCAGGTCTCCCAGGGTTTCCCCTCTGGCTCTCCTGTTCCATTCTCCCCCCTATGCTGACTGATTTGTGCCAACTTTTCTGACCCAAGGAGTCAGCGTGTACAACGACAAGAACCTAACCTGCCGCGACTGTAACCAGAGCTTCGTGTTCACCACGGGTGAGCAAGAATTCTTCGCCAGCCGGGCCTTCACCAACGAGCCGAGCCGGTGTCCGGAATGCCGGGCCCAGCGCAAGCAGAGCCAGGGCGGCGGTGGTTACTCCTCCGGCGGCTACAGTGGCGGGGGCGGGTATGAGCGCCGCGAGCGCGAGATGTTCCCGGCCGTGTGCGCAGAGTGTGGCAAGGATACCCAGGTACCTTTCCAGCCACGAACCGATCGCCCGGTTTACTGCTCGGACTGCTTCGCAACCCAGCGTAGAAACAGCAACTCGTACTCGGGCGCCGGCGGCGGCAACCGGTACTAGACCGCGCGGCTCACCGCGACGGCAAACAACAGAACTGATCGCTCAATGTGAACCTACCGGTTCGCTGAGCAGATGACAAAAGGGACTGGTTCTCAAAAGAGGGACCAGTCCCTTTTGTCGTCACGCTCGTCTCAGGCGCCGGTGCTCAAACCGCCTCGGCCGAGATTGAGATTCGCGGTGGCAACATTCGTGGCGAGGGGCACGTCGTGGACGTTGCATACTCGCTGGACCGCCTGGATATCTGGATCGTGGGGGTGCTTATCGAGCGGCATCCGCTTGTTAGAGAGGCGATGGCGCTGTACCCTGAGCCACGAGTTGGGAAGACATGTCTGAAACGTGGTCGTCCAGGATCGTAAAGTCCATCATTGGCTGGGTGTTGCTCGCCCTGCTCGCCGCGGGCTGCGCCACAGCCCAGCGACCGCCTGACGCTGCGTCAAACACCGTGCCCGGCAATGGGGGTTCACAGACCGCGACCGGCCCGAAACGCATCACCCTGGGGATCGCGCGCGATCTTCCGGCTCTTCGTTCGCAGCTCGCCCGAGTCGCGGCGAACTCGCTACCTGGCGCACGCGAGGTGGAGCAGCTCGTGCACGCCGGCCTCGGCATTGCCGACCCGCGGGGAGATACGCATCCGCAGCTCGCGACGACAGTGCCCACGCTCGAGAACGGGCTATGGAAGCTATTTCCCGATGGAAGGATGGAGCTGACCTGGCAGATCAATCCCCGCGCTGGGTGGCAGGACGGCACGCCGTTCACCGCCCAGGACGTGGTCTTCACCGCAACCGTGGCGCAGGACCCGGAGCTGCCCCAGTTTCGGAGCCTTGCTTTTGACGCGCTCGAGAGCATTCAGGCGATCGACGTGGGAACCGTCAAGCTGACCTGGCGATCGCCATACATCTATGCGGACTACCTGTTCAGCGGGTATGAGGACCTGCCGCTGTTGCCGCTACCACGGCATCTCCTGGAGAACTCCTACCTGAACAACAAGGCCGGCTTCGCCGATCTCTCGTATTGGACCGACGACTTCGTCGGCGCCGGACCGTATCGGCTGGGCGCCTGGGAGCGTGGAAGCCAGCTCGTCCTGGTCGCGAGCGACCATTATGTGACGGGTCGACCGAAGATTGACGAGATCGTCGTGAAGATCATCTCGGATGCGAACACGATCCTGCTCAACATTGTCGCAAATGTGGTGGAGATGCCGCTCCAGGGCCGCTTCTCTGTGACCGAGATCGTTCAAGTGCGGGATCAATGGCGAGACGGTCACGTGGAGATCATCCCGGCCAACTCCGTGAACCTGTTTCCTCAGCTCCGAACGCCCAATCCCGCCGTCATCGGGGACGTACGCTTCCGACGCGCATTGCTGCACGCGTTGGACCGGGATCAGATAGCAGCAGCCCTCTCGTTGGGACTGTCCACCGCGGCTCATACGACCATCGTCGCGGGGACCCCCGAGTACGACGCGGTCCAGCAGAGCGTAGTGCGCTACGAATACGACCCGAGGAGAGCGTCAGAAGTCATTCGCGAGTTCGGCTACACCACCGGCGCTGATGGGGCCTTTCGCGATGCCTCGGGCGAGCGGCTCAGCATCCAGGTCCGCTCGGACGCCGTGGACACGCTGTCGTCCGCCGCGCTTACGACGGTGGATCAATGGCAGCGTGTCGGAATCGGTGCTGAGGCTTTCGTCGTCCCCACCCAACAGCAGGCGGACAACGCCACGCGCTCGATGTTCCCGGGATTCGACACCACCCGCAGTGCGGGCGGTCTCCGTGGGTTCCAATCGTTTCATAGCTCGCAGGTCCGCACTCCGGAGAATCGGTTCACCGGGAGCAATTTCCCCGGTTATGCCAATCCTCAGTACGATGCGTTGCTGGAACGCTACCTCACCGCGATTCCCAAGGAGGAGCGCATGCGGGTCGCGGGCGAGATCGTTCACCACATCACCGACCAGCTTCTGGCAATGCCACTCTACTATTCGGTGACGTCGACGATGATCTCCAACCGGCTGAAGAATGTGCCGGCCTACGTGCCGAATGACGCGGCCGTGACGTGGAACGCCGCGAGCTGGGACGTCCAGCCAGCCAGTTAGGAAAACAACGACCGAACGGGAGAAGCGAAGCCGGGCAGCACGTCGTTGAGGTCAAGTGCGTCCCCGGGACCGAGGAGGCGGACGTCCGTGCGGGAGCGATACGCTGCGATGGATTGCCGGGACGGATATACCACGAGAACAACGCGGGCTCCTGCCTCCAGCCAGTCGAACACCTTTTCTTGGACGTACCTTGCGCTGTCGCTCGGTGAGACCACCTCTACTACGAGATCCGGTGCCAGGTCCATGTAACCGTCGGGCAATTCTGTGGGGAGTCGCTCTGCGGCGACAAAGGCTACATCCGGCGCCCGAACGGTGTCCGGATTTCTTCCAATCTTGAACCCGGTCTCGGCCGCGAAGACTGAGCCCAACTCATGCGCGTCGACGTGTGTTCGGATCAAGAAAAAGGCTTGACCAGCTACGAAACCGTGCTTGGCGCCGGGAGGCGGCAAGGTGATCAGCTCTCCCTTGACCAACTCGTGAAACATGTCGTCTTCGGGGAGATTGAACAGGTCCTCCGCCGTCATCAGCGCTCGGCCGACTGCCATCCTTGTTCCTCGCCCAGCACGACTCGACGCAACGATCATACCTGACTAAGTCGTCAAGCGGTCTCCAGGAGCACTCTAGGACTTACGGGACGGGTGCACTGCTTTCTGACGATCAGACCTGGACGGCCTTCATGTCCTCCACATTGCCCACGTCGGCCTCCAGGCTGCTCCAGGCGTCACCGCCGTCCTCGCTCGTGCACAGGGTACCGCCCCGAAAGGCGAGGAATACGTTGCTCGGCTCTGTCGCATCCACCGCCATCGCCTGCGCGAGCTGATTCGTCTGGACCGGGAGCGTCTCGGTCAGGTTTTCCCAGGTCAGACCCGCATCCTTGCTCCGAATGACGAGTCCGCGGGCGCCTTGCGGATTCTTCGCCCAGGAGCTCGGCGGGCCTGAGGCCACCGACGAGTACAGCATGCGGGGATCAATTGGGTTGACCACGATCGGGACCGAGTACTCGTGGTCCGGGAACTCCTCCATCGCCATCGGCTCCCAGTTCTCGCCGCCGTCCTCGCTTCGGTACAGCGCTTTGCCGTCCGCCATCCCAAGGCGCGAGTAGTCACCACCCGTGGCGATCCAGACGCGGCTGGGATGGCTCGGATCGATGGCAATCGCGTGGACGTCGGCATCGAGGCTTCGGTTCAGGACCTTCCAGCTTGCGCCGCCGTCTGTCGTCTTCAGCATGTAGCCGACCTGCAGGCCAATCAACACCGTATTCGGGTCCCCTGGGTTCACCGCGATGTCGCGGACGTGCGGCTCGATCGACCAGGAGGGGCGTCCGGGCGGGTAGTCCACCTGCTCCACCCAGGGGACGCCCCACACGGAATCTATGCGTTCCCACGTGCTCGCGGCATCGTGGCTCACGAAGAGATCGATGGGCTCCGTACCCGCGTACACGGTATCCGGGTCATTTGGATCGACGGCCACGCAGCGCACCTTGCCGGGACCCCGCCGGCCGAAAGACGGCTTCTTCCAGCTTGCGCCGCAATCGTCACTGACCCAGACCCCGTCGCCGCGAGTCCCCGCGTAGGCCCGGTTGGGCATGGAAGGATGTACCGCAACCATGGGGACCTGCCAACTCTGCAGCGCGTGGCTCGCCTGTTCCCACGCTCCGCCGTTTTCCCGGCGGAGAACGACCACACCCTTGTTCGTACCGAGATATAGCAGCCTTGTCATGGCTTTTCTCCACCAACCTATTGCTTCCGTGCGGAAGGGGATGGCCCGTGCCTGAGCGGCGTCAGATCCACTAGACCGTTACGACCAACTGCTGATGCTCCGCAAGCACCCGATCAAGCTCCGTATGGGGCGAGACCACCTCACCCGCCCGGATCGCGAAATTCTCCGGTTGGCGCGCGTTCGCTGGCTCGATTCCGTCCTGCAGCTCCTTTACAGCGCGCAACAAGAGCTGCCGCATGACAATGATGGACCGGTCGCTCGACCCCAGGTATTCAAGACTTCGGTCGGCGATCCCGCCCTCGCCTTGCCGCTCCACGACCGAGGCGTCCTGGGTCCGCTGGGACCGAATGCCTGTCACGTTTTTGGTCTGCTGCAGCCGGCGGTCCTGGAGATAATCGTTGGCCAGATTGCGCCGGTCTCGCCACGTATCCACGACGTATCCGTTCGGCAGCCAGTAGGCGCACCGCTCGAGCGCGGGCGTGTATTCCCGCTCCTGCGTCGAATTGGGCTGAAGCGCCTGGATCTCGTGATCGGTCAAGGGTCGCTCCGGATGGAAGAGGTACTGGAATACCATGACGTGCTCGTCGTCGACAGGCACGAAGCAGCGGCCGCCGCGCGGATCCGTTTGCGTTGCGATGAGGCTGAAGAAAGGAAGGAGCCAGCGATTTACCCGCCAGCGGACCGAGCCGTCTCCAAGATCCACGTACGAGGCCGACGTCAATCCGTGAGCCGACTCCTGCGAGACAATCACCTTGGGCACCGCGGTGAACATCGGCTTTCCGCCCTGCGTGGGTGGCCCAACCATGGGATCCACCGCACCCTGCTTGCCCATTGCCCCGTCGAACCACTGGTGGAGCGTGGGAGCGTGAGTCGGGTCGATCTCACCCTCTACTGCCTGCAGGTAATTGCACTCCTGGATCCAACGCGAAACCAGCCGATGCTCCTCGGGCAGCCGGCACCATTCAAAGCGCGGCAGCTCGGGCATCAGGCTCGGCGGGCCCATGTAGGCCCAGATCACACCTCCCCACTCGCGCGTGGGATAGGACTTGATGTGCACCTTGCGCTTGAAGTCGGAGTCGAGCGGCTCCGAGGGCATATCCACGCAGTAACCAGCCACGTCGTACTTCCAGCCGTGGTAAATGCACCGCAGTCCGGACTCTTCGTTGCGCCCCAAGAACAAGCGCGAGCGGCGGTGAGCGCAGTAGGCGTCGAGAATCCCGACCCGGCCTTCGCTGTCCCGAAAGGCCACTAGATCCTCGCCAAGGAGGGTCAACCGCAGTGGTGCGCAGTCTGGGCCGGGGAGCTCATCCGCGAGGAGGGCTGGGATCCAGAAGCGCCGGAATAGCTCTCCCATAGGAGTGTCGGGGCCAGTCCAGGTAAGGATCTCGTTCTCTTCTTTGGTCAGCATTGCGCCCTCCGCGCTCCTGGTAGTGATCAGCGATTATCGCCCTGAAACGCGTCACGGTCCAGTGGCGATCCCTTCGGTCGTCACATCACCGGCGTCCGTCGATCAGGAGAGATTCATCAAGTGTGGGCACCTGGTGCTGAACCATGATCTCGCGCCGCTCTCGCGAGGACTGTAAGGTCGCCAGGCAAACGGCGAGGGTCGCCTTCGCCCATCGCCCACTATGTGCGGGCTGCGCGACGCCCCTTGCGGCGGCGACGACCTCGTCCACCACGTCGCGGCGGCCTCGAACGCCGCCCTCGGCCGCGATGGGATGCGCCCGACGCCCCGCGTCGTCGTAGATCACTAGCCCATCAGCCACGAGGCGGATGTCGCCACGCTCGCAGCTCACGATCATGTGACCGAGTTCTTGCTGCCAGAGATCTCCTCCGACGTCTGCATAGCGTCCGGATCCATAGCCGGAGGCCGCGACTAAAGAGGCCTCGTCGTTCTCGGTCGTTAGCTCGCGCAACCTGCGGCGGGTCTCGCCGTTGCCCACCGGGAGCTCGTGGCGCTCCGTTGGGTCCGTCGAGGTACGGAGCTCTGCGCTCAGGAAGTGGTCGTAGCCGCTGTAGACGATCACCGCTGCCGCGCCATCCTCAAAGTCCAGGAACGCGGCGTGGCAGCCCTCCGTGGGGCGGTTCTTGTCCCAGACCCCGGTCATGGCTCGGACGCTTCGCACCAGTCCACCACCGACGAGACGGACTGCGTCCACCTGGTGCGGGACCTGGTTGAAGATGATCCCGCCACCGCGCTCGGTGTCCAGCTCCTCGGGGCGTCGCGCGCGGTACAGGAACTCCGTGTAGGCCGCTACGTTGATGAGGCCTAGTCTGCCGAGCTCGCCACTCGCCACGATTTGGCGCATCCGCTTCACCGCCGGGTTGTGGCCGGCGGTGTGGCCCACGACGAGGTGGACGCCGTTCCTATCCGCGGCCTCGATCATCGTGTCGCACTCGGCGAGGGTCAGCGCCATTGGTTTCTCGACGACGACGTGCTTGCCGTGCTCGGCGGCCAAGATCACGTGCTCAGCGTGGAACTGATGAGGCGTGGCCACGTAGACGACGTCGACGTCTGGGCTGGCGCAGAAGTGCTCGGCGTCGGTGAACGTCTCGACTTCGAAGTCGCGTCCAAACCGTTGGAGGGGCTCTAACCGAACGTCGGCGGCCGCCGTGATGCGCGCCACGGGATGGCGAGCGAGAGCGACGATCATGCCGGAGCTGCCGCGGCCGAGGCCGAGTATCCCAAATCGAAGGGGCGCGTCCATGATGCTCTCTCCTAGAGGGGTGAGCGACGCGAGCCGCTGCAGACGGCGGAACCGAAGCATGATACATTGGGCTCACGTTACGACGAGGAAGACGGTACTGGTGGGGAGGCGCGACCCGACAAGCCGAGCCGAGCCCCCGATCAGACGCTATGCCCGTGCGGGGCACGCTGTGACGAATCTCCCCAACTCGCCGCACTGGGGAGAGGGAAGCTCTCACATCAGGGAGGACACATGCAGGCTGCTCGTAGTGTTGCACTCGTGACGATCGGCATCCTGCTTGCAGGCTGCGCCGCGAACACGCCAGCATCCGGCCAGCAGACCGATGGCGCTCGTGAGCCAGTCGCCAGCGCGCCGCAGCGGACGCTGGTCATCATCGGACGCGGTGAGCCGCCAAACATCGCCGCGAAGTCTGTCGTGACCTATTCCGGCTCGCTCGGCCAGGTGCGGCGCGTCTTCAACGCAACGCTCGACTACCTCGACGAACGCGAGACGCCAATTCCGTATCTCGCCGAGGCGGTTCCTTCCCTCAACACCGAAACGTGGCGGGTCTTCCCGGACGGCCGTATGGAGACGACGTACCGCCTACGTCCGAACCTGGTCTGGCACGACGGCCAGCCGCTCACATCGGAGGACTTTGTCTTCGGGGCGCGCGTATTTATGACGCAAGAGTTTGGGGCCGCGTCTTCGCCGGTCCTGGCACCGATGGCGGAAGTTGCCGCACCCGACGAGCGGACGGTGGTGATTCACTGGAAACGGCCCTACGCGGACGCGGCATCCCTGGATGTGGAGTTTCAGGCGCTCCCACGGCACATCCTGGAGCAGCCGTTTCAGCAACTCGACCCGCAGACCTTTTCCGCCCTGCCCTTCTGGACCGGCGAATACGTGGGGCTCGGGCCGTACCGCATCGAGCGTTGGGAGCCTGGAGCGTTCATCGAGGGCGTCGCATTCGAGCGTCATGCGCTCGGCCGGCCCAAGATCGAGCGAATGCGGCTGATCTTCGTCGGCGATCCGAATACCGCCGTGGCCAACGTGCTCAGCGGCGAGGCCCACTACATCAGCGAGTCGATCCTGTACGCCGAAGAAGGTGCCACGCTCGAGCAGCAATGGGGCCCGACCAACGGCGGCACCGTGCTGTACTCCCCGGTGACCTTCCGCGCCACGCGCATCCAGTCGCGGCCGGACGCCGTGGGCCCACGTGCGTTGCTCGATGTTCGGGTCCGTCGGGCATTGGCCCACAGCATGGACAGCCAGACGACACTGGAGGTGGTCCTCGGTGGACGAGGCCTGTTGATGGTCTGCCTTACGCCGCCGACGAAGGACTTCTACCCGCTCGTGGACCGCGCCATCGCCAAGTACCCCTACGACGCGGGCAGCGTCGGGCAGCTCCTCGAGGACGCGGGAATGGTCAAGGGGCCTGACCGTTTCTACGTGCAAGCCAACGGCGAGCCGTTCCGCGTGGAGGTGGCCGCAGACGGCGGAGCGGTCTTCGAACGGGAGAACACGATCCTCGTGGACAGCATGCGTCGGACGGGCATCGACGCCATCCAGAAGATCATTCCCGTCGCCCAGATCAACGACAACCAGGCGCGGGCTTTGCTCCCTGGCCTCTCGACCGGCGGGCTTTCCGTCCCACGCTTCGACAAGTTCAGCGTCGCGGCCATCGCCGGCCCCGAGAATCGCTGGGCGGGCACCAACCGCAGCGGTTGGAACAACGCCGACTACGACCGTCTTTGGCAATCCTATGGCGGGACGCTCGACGCGGCGGAGCGTGTCCAACAAGTCGTCCAGATGGAGAAGATCTTTACCGAGGAGGTGCCGGCCATTCCGCATTTCTTCAGTCCGGCGGCAACGGCGTACGTCGCCGCCCTCGAAGGGCCGGTGGCCGCTCAAACGCCTGATGCGGGCCGAGGGGTCCACCGTGTCTGGGACTGGAGATGGCGCTCTTAGCCGAGCACCGCAACTCCGCGGCGGCTATTCGGGGGCTGCCCAGAGCCCGCTGACCGGCGGCAGCTTCACGGGCAGCTCGTCCCAGCTATCTCCGCGGTCGTGGGATACCAGCAGCGTGCCCACGGAGGTCGCGGCAGGCCGACGGAGACCACCCAGACCCGCGAAGGCCCCGTTGGGATCCGCGGGGTGGTTCACGAGCATGTTCACCATCGGACGAAGCTCGTCCGGTAGGCCCTCTCCCACCCGGTGCCAGGACTGGGCGCAATCTTCGCTCCGGAAGACGGCCGACCGAGCCTCTTCGGGGCGTTCCCAGTAGCCAGGGGACCTGTCCGCCGTAGAGACCAGCATGGTTGGGGCGTCCTGGCCGGGGTTGGGCGGCAAGAAGATAAAGCTGAGGAAGTAGTCACGCGTGCAGCCGTTCTGCGCGCGCGCCCAACCCGCGGCGGGGTCCTCGCTGGTGAAGAAGCCCCGCGCGGAGGCGATGAAGTACTTGGTACGGCTACCCGGGAGGGAGCGCACCTCGTGCATGTCCGGGTAGTCGATCCCCTCGGTCACATCTTCCCAGGTGGCTCCGCGATCGAAGCTCCGCACGACGCCGCCGTGCTCCAGGCACAGGTAGAGGGTGCGGGAGTCGTCGGGATGAACAAAGATGTCGTAGACGTGTCCGAGGTGGGGCGGTGGCGGGTACCACCAGTTGAACTGCACCTCATCTGGGATATCCTGCAGACCCGTTAGCTCTTCCCAGGTCTTGCCACGGTCCTCGCTCCGGTAGAGGCGGACGGGCGCGGTTCCCGCGTACACAACGTCGTCATCATTGGGATCCACGGCTACCGACCACACCGAACCGTCCATGAGCTTGGTCCAGCTCTTGCCGGCGTCTTCGGTTCCCCAGACGCCGCTCTTCTGGTCGGCAACGTAGACTCGCTCGGGGTGACGTGTGGAGCCGGCAGGCCCTTTGGATTCGACACCTGGCAGCCTGCCTGCCTCAGTCCAACCCTGAGCCGTGGACTGGAGTACAAGAATTCCGTCGTGCGTCGACGCGTAAAGGCGAGCCTGCTCTGTCATGATGAGGATCCTCCTGCACTTCCGGCCGGCGGCCGGGCTACCGGTTGACTCCAGCCGACTTGAGCTCCTGGGAAACTTTGGCCACCTGCTCCAGCTTTTGAGCGGCGGCGCCGCTTTTGACGGTCTCCTTCGCGAGCGCGACGCCCTCTTCGATCGATGAGACTCGGTCCGCGGCGTACAGGGCCGCGGCAGTGTTCATCTCCACGACGTCGAGGTACTGACTTCCCCTCGCGCTCAAGAGTACGCGGGCGATCAGCGCGTTCTCGACCGCATCACCGCCAAGAATAGCATGCCTCGGGGCGATCTTGTATCCCAAGGCCTTCGGATCGATGCTCCACGTGTTGATCTGGTCATTCTTGACCTCGTATACGGTCGTCGTCCCCGTGCAAGTGATCTCGTCCATCCCATCATCCCCATGGATGACAAGGGAATGCACGGTGCCGAGTTGACGGAGCACTTCGGCGATCTTGGGCGCCAGGTCGCCATCCGCCACACCGAGGAGCTGATGCTGCGGACGAGCTGGGTTGACGAGCGGCTCGAGGACGTTGAAGAGCGTTCGTGCGCCGGTTTCGTGCCGCGGCGCCGAGGCGCTTGCGGCGGCAGGATGATAGAGCGGAGCGGAGAGGAAGCAGAGACCGGTCTCGTCCAAGCACGTGGCCGCGGCCTCGGGCGAAAGGTCGGGGACAACCCCCAGCTCCTCGATGAGCTCCGTGCTTCCGCATTGGCTGCTGATGGCCCGATTGTGCTGCTTGGCCACCTGCACGCCTGCCGCTGCCGCAACGATGGCCACGGTCGTGGAGACGTTGAAGGTCTTGGCGCCGTCGCCGCCGGTGCCTGCCGTGTCGAGCACCTGGCCGCTCAGCTTCACCTGTGGCGCGGCATCGCGCATCAGGCGAGCCAGCGCGGTCAACTCCTCGACGGTCTCGATCGTTAGGACCATTCGCTCGTCCGCCTTCATCAGCGCCTAGCGCACGCCGACCGGTAGCTCGACCGAGGGGTACCCCACTTCGGGGAAGGCTGCATCAGCCGGGGCCGTGCAGGTACCGCCCCGAATGCGCTCCCAGGGGATGGACGCATCGGTCGCAGCTACCTCACCCGTTTCCATGAAGTCACGGACGGCCTGGAGCATCCGCTGGCGGAGGCGAACCACCATGTCGTCGTACATGCCCAGGTGCTCGTCCTGGTGATCGTAGATCGCGCCCATGCTTTCACAGACCAACATGTCCTGGAGCGGTTTGCCCCACGGGATTCCCGTATATGCCCAATTCTCTCGTCGCTCCCGCATTGCCGGTCGGTCCTGCCCGTAGCCGTTCTCGCGCGTGCGGAACTTTCGGTGGTCAGGACCGACGTCGATGCCCACGCGCTCGCCGCGATAAATCAGCTCTGCCTCTCGGTCCACAGGCTTCTCTGTCGAGGCGCGTACGTCGTACAGCCACGTGTGCTCGTCGTCGGCAGGGACGAAGAGGTGCGGGTACTCGGGGAGGTACACGTGGAACGGAATGATCATCGGCGTCTGGTTGACGATCTTTCGTCCTTCGGGATCAGAGGGATCAGGACGGGTGCCGCCGTACCGGAAGCCGTAGGCAGTGTCTTCAACTTCTCGTAGGCGGTTTACGGGAAGCGGGGGGAACCCATGGTCGAACTCCTCCTGAATCCGCTCCTTCGACCAGTGCATGATCTCGAAGCCCGAGTGAAGCACGCTCAGATGGGAGCCATCCGGAACGCCTTCCATCGCCTGGAAGTAGTTGCACGCGTAGTCGATCTTCCCCACGCATCTGTAGTTGGCAGGGACGTTGGTCCACCAGTAGTTGGGGAAGGGCGGCTGCTTCTCGGGCGGACCCAGGTAGGTCCAGACCACGTCGCCCCGCTCCACCACGGGATAGGCCGCGTGACGGATGTGGTGCTTCATCATGCTTTCTGGGGGCTCGCAGGGAGTGTCCAGCACCTTGCCGGTGACGTCCATCTTCCAGCCGTGGTAGAGGCAGCGGATGCCACCTTCTTCGTTTCGACCGTAGTAGAGGGATGCTCCCCGGTGCGGACAGCGCTCGCGCATGACGCCCGGGCGACCCTCCGTGTCGCGGAAGGCGATCAAGTCCTCGCCCAGGAGGCGGACCCGAACGGGATCGCAGTCTGGCTCGGGCAGCTCCTCCGAAAGACAGGCTGGAACCCAGAACCGGCGGATCATCTCCCCCATAGGGGTCCCCCGGCCAACGCGGGTGATGAGTTCGGTCTCTTCTTTCGTCAGCACGCTCGACTCCTTTGAAAACTGCGTCCCCTTGCTAGGTGCGCAATTCTACGCTTGCAGTTGCTTGGTCCGATGGACCCGCTAGTCGTGAAAATCCCAGAGATAGGCGTTCCGCGCGTAACCTCCGTACCACGGAGGAATTCGCTCGCCTCCCGCCCCGGCCATGTCGTCAAATGCCTTCACCCGCTTGTTGGCCGCCGTATAGACCACGCCCCGGTAGATCGGGAGCATCGGCAGCTCGGCGATGATGTAGTCGTCAATCGCCTTCCACGCTTGGAGCTGCTCGCGCTCCACGATCGTCGTGGTTAGCGCGTCGACCAGCCGGCGCGCCACCGGGTCTTCCCACCCATTGGTATTGCCTTGCCAGTTGTTGTGGGGTCCTCCCGCGGGGTTGCGGAGGACGTCCAGCGGGTCGGACCCTGTCATGTTAAAGCCGGGGTATTGGCGAATGTACGCGGGATCTCGGTAGAGCGCGGGGGCGATCACCTGTTCCTCGACGTCCATCCCCAGCGCGCGCCAGTACGATGCGTACAGCGCCGTCTCCTGGTCTCGACCGGGCGTTCCCCATATGGCGTGGCGGAATTGGTGTCCATCCGCGCGGTTCCGCAGCGTCTGATCTGGTGCGAGGCTCCAGCCGACGTCGGAGAGCAGTGCGTGGGCGCGGGCGGGGTCGTAGTTGAACTGTCGGAGTCCGTCCTTGACGGCGGGGTACAGGGAATCGCTCTCCGGGAGCATCGACCAGGCCGGCGTTACGCTCAGCACGTCGGATAGCTCGACCTTGTCCAGGCCGTGGAGCATGGCCTTGCGGACCCGTGGGTCGCGCAAGGTCGGTTCGAAAGCCCAAGGCTGGAGCTGGGGGAGCAGAATTCTCAGGACTCCCTCGAGCGCGTAGACGCGCCCGTCCCCGCTGGAGTCCCACCGCCGCTTTGCCTCGCGTGCCGACTCCTCGAGGAGGCCGTGGGCGGGGCTGATGTGGACCGTGCCCGCCATCAGATTTGAGAGAAGCGTGCCCTGGTCCGTGAAGACGCGGAGCTCGATGACGTCGATCTTTGGTCGCCCGAGAAAGTAGGCATTGTTGGCTTCGAAGCGGAGCCCCTGCCCTGGATCGAAGCTGGTGAGGCGGAAGGGGCCGAGGTGGACGTACTCCTCGTTCCAGTACGGCAGTTGGAGGAAGTCCACCAGGTTGCCCGTCGCCATGAGGCGCTCGTAGGGCGCCCCCAGGATGTGCTGGGGAACGGGCCAAAAGGCGTGCGGGCCGAGCTTGGTTCCCAGGTAGAACGGCGCCTTGTAGTAGACGACGACTGTTGAATCGTCCTGAGCTTCGACAGAGTCCATGAATCCAGTGAAGCCGGGCGGGATGCCGCCGGCGAGCGCAACCTTGTACGAGAACGCGACGTCGTGGGCGGTGAAGGGCGCTCCGTCGTGCCAGGTCACACCTTTGCGCAGATGGAACAATGCGCTCATACGACCATCAGGCAGGATTGAAAGCGTTCCGTCCTCGACGGTCGGCACGTTCTCCGAGAGACGGCCGATCGTCTTGCGCGACGAGAACTCCGAGGTGACGAGCCCGTCCGAGTGGAGCTCGGTGATCTGCATCCAGCCGCCGGCGGGGCCGCTCACGTGCGCAAACCCCGTGATCGGCTGTGAAACGGCCATGGTGAGGATCTTGGTCCGGGCTGGTGCCTGGGAGCCCGAGGTCTGGCTGCCCGTCTGCGTTTGGGCGGCTGGCGAGGCGCAAGCTGCGATGAGGACAGCGAGCGCCAATACAACAACGTGCGTCGGTCGAAGGGCGTGCTTCACGATGGTGGCAACCTCCTGGCAGTCAGCTCAGTATGTATTGCTGGTCGTCTTCGCCGACATCTCTGCTCGTGCCGATGCCTGGAAGCCGAGGCAGTATAGAGCGGTGGGCTGACTGCGCGTCAAGGATGCTCGGTGGGAGGCCAACCGAAGCGGGCCACGGGGATCCGCCCTCTGGAAGGGCCCGTTTGACGAGTCATTTTAGGATCGAGTACCTTCCGCTGCCGGGTCGGCGGCGGCTTCGGCTAGATTCGCTCCCACGTGAACAGGGCGACTGGGTTGGTTTGGGCGAATGTCGCGAAAACCTTCCTCCCTCCATCGACAATCACCCCAGCCCAATGTTCGTCGATCCCAACTGAGTTAGTAACCACTACCGTGAACGTGCAATCGGCATTGACGGAGTACTTCCCGACCTCGGTGCGCCGGTCGGCATTCTGCTGCGCAAGGGAGAAGTTCCCGGCGCCATCGGCGTTGACCAGCGCAACCGCGCTTATAGGTCGAGGGCTGTCGAGCGGTGCGCCGTCTGGAGAGCGGACGATCCAACCGGTGCCTGAAGCTCCATAAGCGCCGCTCAGCGTGGCGTTGCTGCAGGCACTGGCTTGCAGGGCAGGTTGGGCATTAACCGTGCTCTTGTTGGTGCCACCTAGAGTGTCGCTCGTCAGCGCCGCTAGTGTCACACCCAGTAAGAGGACCGTCAGGACCGCAGGTCGTGAGCTTCCGTTTGCCATAGCGCGCCTCCTCGTTGATGCCGAGTCGCAGAGCCCGGCTCAGGATACCAACTTGACGCCTGAACGCGTCGGAGCGGTGCTTTTTGGCTCGTTCTGACGGGCATCTAGATGATCCTAATTGGATCGCTGCGTGGCTGGACTCAGGCTGGAAGTAACCCATCAGATTCGGGTGTCGCTTTTCTTCTTTCTCTCCATGGCCTCAACGCGAACGCCACCATGGACCAGGAAGTCTGACTGAACTGATTGCCAGGGTTCCCCATGTCGTGAAGCACGCCCTTCGACCCACGTACTTGGCACGCCGAGCCCGTATCAAGGATGTTTTGTGGTACTAGGGTCAGCTACGTCCTGGTCGCCCGATCCCACTGCTAATGGAACCATCAACTCAGTGATTTGTACGGCCCTCGGTCGTAGAGCGCCCCCTGTTGCGGTGGCGATTACGGGTCGAATGCGCTGACGGTCGCCCTGTCGTCCTTCATCGTGAGCGGTATGCATCCCTTCGATGGCCCACTGCCGTCACCGTGATGATGCGGGCCGCGTCGTCGACACGGTACACAACGCGATAGTCGCCGACCCGAATACGGTAAAGGTCATCATCAACGGCGACAATGCGCCGGGAGCCATGGGGCGCGGATCATCAGCGAGAGCCCGAATGTGTGGCGCAAGGCGCTTGCGCACAGCCTGCGCCAGCCGATCGAATTCGCGGTCCGCTACCCGAAGAAACTCCACTCGATATGGCATAGGTCTCCCCTACAAGCCATATCGAGCCTCGAGCTCCTCCCAGGGAACGGTTTCTTCTTGAGCCTGCGCCAGTCGCTCCAGCGATTCTTGAACGTCGAGAATGTCCTCGATCATGTTCTCGACCTCACGTAGCAGCATACGCGCGTCCGCAGCCTCACCGGGAATCGTGGGCAGTGTGTCACTGAGCAGCTCACGCATACGAATGAGCCTAGGCAGGAGCTCCGCTGCGTCGATCAGCGCGGTCGTTGCGGTCATAGAAACCTCACCCGGCCACATGCTACGACACACCGGCCACGAAGACAATACACACGCGGTACAGCGCTCGTCGTACAGCGCGCCTGTCATGATGGTGAGCTCCGCCATGGCGCGCCCCTCATTTTGAGCGGGGAAGGCCCGTTTCGCTACTGAGAGGCACGGGGGTGGTACGTGGTCGCCGGTGGAGCGGCTCGCACAAACGCTTGCTGTTGGTCGGGGCTCAGGTGGGCGTAGGCTGGCTCGGAAAGGGTGAATCCGCGATGAGGCAGCAACGCGCATTCGTTCACGGTCTCGCCAATACCATCGAGTCGATCAATGGTTCCCATTTTGCCGAGTGTGACTTCCCCGAAGTGGACGTTGACGTGTAGGGTGCTCGCGATCCGCCGAACCCGAAACCATGCGTCCGTTTCTGCTTTCAGGTTCAGCAATGTCGTGATTCCCAAATCGGCCAGTTCTGCTGGGAAGACGATCAGCGCGGCGTCACCCATGAACTTGATTACCAGGCCATCGGCCGCGGCAATGACGCGCTCGGTGAGTAGGTAGAACTCGTTGAGCTCGGCAAAGACTGCGGCGCTAGGACGTCCACGACTGTTCGCCATGAATTGAGCCTGGTCGACGATCGCAACCAGCGCGTTCACCGTGATCGGGTGGGCCATCGCCGGAATGAAGGCGGAATGCATGACCATTGCCTTTACGGACCAGAATCTCGGCCGCCATGGACGAAGATAGCGGAGCCACCAGCCATCCAAACGTCGTTCGCATTTGACCGGCCGTGTCGCGATTACACATGATGATGGCGGTCATCACCGATACGGTCAAATTGGAGGAGGATCCCAATGGCGACACTAGAATCCGGGACTTTCGACCGCCCAAACGAGACTCGATCCTTTGCCGGGCACGGCAAGATGGACATTGTGCAACTTGGCGACGGTACGGTTGGCAAAGGCGTCTTCGAACCTGGCTGGCGCTGGTCACAGGACGTCAAGCCGATCGCAAAGACGGATAGTTGCCAGGCGCGCCATCTCGGCTACGTGCTGAGCGGCCGGATGCGCGTCCGCATGGACGACGGAACCGAGGCCGAAGTTGGGCCGGGCGATGTCGTCAGGGTCGAGCCCGGGCACGATGCGTGGGTGGTTGGCAACGAACCCTGTGTGATGGTGGACTTCGCGGGCGCAGCCAACTACGCCAAATAGGAGTCGGTCATGCCAAGCGTTGGAGGCGCCGGTCCCCACGCTTGGACGCGGTGGCAGGAGTGGGGCTGAATCGGAAATCAAAAAGCGATTCGGTGAGCGCGAACACTCATCAGCCGGTTCCGCGATGCGCAGTTTCGCAGGAGGCGGGGAGATGGCGACGTTTGTGCTGGTCCACGGCTCGTTCTCTGGTGGCTGGGTCTGGCGGCAGACGGCGGACGAGCTTCGCCGCGCACGCATTGACGAGGTGTCGGCCCCAGGAGTAGGCTTGGCCCCAATCGACCCAACTGGTGGGGAGGAATTCCAATGGCAGCGTCAACTGGGACCCAATGGCGGCTTCAGGGCGATTACTTCGAGAACTGCAACTGCGATGTTGTTTGCCCATGCCTATTCTCACCCAATCCGCCCTTGACTTCTTTGCCGACACAAGGGCACTGCGATGTTGCCTTTGGCTTCCACATAGATCGAGGGTCCTACGGCGCCGTGGCTCTGGACGGGCTAAATGCAGCCATCATCGGGCAGTCTCCAGGCCCCATGGCAGAGGGGAACCTCAAAGTGGCCCTGTACCTCGACGAACGGGCCGACGAGCAACAGCGCGAGGCGCTCGGAGCCATCCTCTCTGGCAGCGTTGGTGGCCCGATGGGAGTCCTTGCCCCGCTGATCTCGACCGTGCTCGGGGTCAAGGCCGTGCCGATTACGTATCGCCACGAGGGCAAGACGCGCTCAGTCGAGATACCGAACATCATGCGAGCCAGCGTGCATAGCCTCCCGAGCCTGAACCCCGACAGCGAAATCTGGGCGGAAACCGGCCATCCGTTCAATCCGACTCGTCTTGCGATGGCCGTGGGAGACCCGGGCAGCACGTTCGAAGACTACGGCATGCGCTTTGACAATTCGGGGAAGAACGGGCACTACGCGGCGATCAACTGGTCCAAAAGCTAGGATTCTCGTTGCTTTCCTGACCATGCCGTGAGGTAGAGCCCCGGAAGCGGCGGTCATTAGCGGGAGGCAAGGCCTTTGCTCGGTACCGATTGGAACCGGTTTGCTCTGCAACGTCATCTGATCCTTGGTCTACTTCTTGTCTTGGCCGCTGCGGCCTGGGTCCGGATCGCCCAGGAATCAGACAGCATGACTGCCCACCCGATGAGTCCGACGATGAGCCTGTCCGCTCCTTTGTTTCTGGGACTGTGGATCATCATGATGGTCGCTATGATGTTTCCCACGGCTGCGCCGATGATCCTCACGTTCCATCGGGTGCAGGAAAGTAAGCGAGCACGCGGTGAGACCTTCGTCGCCACGTGGCTGTTCGTAGCGGCGTACCTCGTTGTCTGGATCGGCTTTGGGGTGGTGGCGTATCTCGGTGCCGTAGTGGTGCAAACGGTATCGGTAGGCACGCCGCTGGAGATGATCGCGCGGATGGGCGGAGTGGTTCTGCTACTCGCTGGCATCTACCAATTGTCGCCGCTCAAGAATCTTTGTCTCTCGAAGTGCCGCACGCCCCTGACGTTCATCATGACCGCGTGGCGCGATGGGGTGGGTGGAGCAATGCGGATGGGGCTTGAGCACGGCGCCTATTGCCTGGGATGTTGTTGGCTCCTGTTCGTCATTCTGTTCCCACTCGGGGTCATGAATGTGGCTGCGATGGCAGCCATCACTGTGCTCATCTTCGCAGAAAAAACCCTTCCGCTCGGAAAGCGCGTGAGCCAAATAGCAGCGGCAGCGCTGGTCATTTACGGGATCGTTGTCGTCGTCGTGCCAGAGGCGCTCCCGACATACATGAGCGAAACATCAATGTCGATGCCGGCGAGTCCAAGCCCGATGCCGAACGATTCCATGCCTATGCCCGGCGGACCAATGCCTGGTATGTAAGCAAACAGCCGCCACGATGGATGTTTTACTGCGCACTTGACTCCAATGTCGCCGCCCGTCATGCTGTCGCAGCCACTGAACGATCGGTGGCAGAAAGAAGGGACCAGGCATGAGGGATACGGCTGCAATGCGACTCAAGGGTTGGCGCGTCTCTACCAGTGCAGGCTCCCAGGTGTCACGACGAAAGGTCCTTGCGGGAGGGTGGTTGGCCGGTGCGGCCGCGTTGATTGGCCTACCGGCTACGCGTCCTGACTCCGCAAACGCCAGCTCACAGGAGGAACCACTGGTGGGCGCATGGCGGCTCGGCGTCACGCTCGCCGGTTTTCCACGGCGCGCGACAGTGCTCCTAACCTTCGCTCCTGGTGGTGTCATGTTGCACGACGGCGCCCAATTTCCGTCCGGGACGGGCCACGGCGCCTGGGTCAAGAGGGCAGAAGGAGAGTACGACTACACATGGTTGAGCATGGCGTTTGATCCGGAGGGGAACTACACGGGCATGCAAAGGACGCGGGCAAATACCAGAGTTGACGAGACCGCTCAACGACTTGAAGGTACGGGCACGCTTACTCGATACGATCTGAACGAGGAGGTTGTTCGGATCTTTGAGCTAAGCTTCGAGGGGCGCTGAATCAACGTTGACTAGCGGGCCCGCCCGTCGCTGAGAGCAAGATGTCCCGTCGCATCACGGTCGTCCTGGCCCCGATGACGAGCCTTTTTGCTTGGTTTCGTAGCGCACAGTAGACTACCGGCGCTCACTGGTCTTGCACCGGCGCTAACGGACAAGGGGCTCCACATGGCCCAAGGGAACGGGCGACCGCCGCTCACGGAGCGGATGCAACGGCAAGTCGATCGGCTCTTAGATGACGCCGATGACGCTGCTCGCAGTCAAGACTGGGAAACAGTTCGCGCGCGCGCGCACGTTGTCCTGGGCATCGACCCCTCTAATGCCGACGCGACTGCGTACCTAAGCGCTGCTGATCGGGTAGCGGCACCATCAGCGGCTCCTCTGGCATCAGACGGGGAGAGCTCGACGGGCGTCTCGTCTCCGTCGCGCCAACCAACAGGTGGGGCGCGCCCTCGAGGCCCGCTACGCGCCGCGGCTCGAAGAGCACGCCTCCGAGCTGGCGGACCACTTCGCACAGTCCACCGACTCCGCGGATCTGGCCAAAGCAGTGGAATACGGGCGATTGGCCGCCCAGCGTGCCACGACAGTTCATGCATACAGCGAAGCAGCGCGATTGCTGGAGAGCACGATTGAGGTCCAAGAGGTGCTCGACCCGGATGACCGAACCACCCGCTTCGACCTCCTGCTAACGCTTGGGGAGAATCTTGGACCCGCCGGTGAGCCACTGCGCGCTGCCGAAGAGATCGCACCCCGGGCGATGCAGCTCGCCGAGGCAATGGCTGATCGCGAACGAGCTTCCCAAGTCTGCGAGCTGGCTGTCGAAGCGCTCCATCGCCACTCGGGTCCTCGCGGTGTCCGCACGGAGGTCTATCGTGAATGGGCTGAACGCTGGGACCGCTACGCGGCCCCGGGCACCAGAGCCCGTGCGTACGCCGATTGCGTGCTGGCCTCGGTCCTACGTCTCGAGGGACGAGTCGCGGATGCCAATACGCGCGTACTCCGCGCACTGGAGCTGGCTCGGCAGCTCGACGAGAGGGAGCTGCTTTTTCGCGTGATGGCCTCGAGTCTGTTCCCAGAGGGGTGGCCACCAGCATTCCAGGAGGAGCAACGGCAGATCGCCTACGAGGTCACGACGCTGCCGCGACAAGGCGTGCGCAACAGCACTCTGGCCCTGGTCCTGCAGCGGGCGCAGACCATGTTCCTCGTGGCCGGGGACCGAGATCGCGCGGAGCAAGTCTGGCGCGAGATGGATCAGCTGGCGGTTCACACCAAGGATGTCGTGCTCCTTCTCTGGCCGCTGCAGTTGGAGGCGATTCGCGCCACGCTGGACGGAGACCTCGAGGGAGCTGTGAGCGCCGCGGAGCAGCTCATCGGGCGTGCCACCGAGCTGGGCATCCCTATGGCGGGCGAGGTCGCCGCGGAAGCGCTCGCTTTCCAGCCGTTGTTCCAACTTGGACGCGCCGAGAAAGCCCTTCCCATCACTTCCCGCGAGACTCGCTCGCGCATCGACCGTGGTCGCCCCTCGTACCGGATCCGAGTCCTCGTCGGTCTGAAACGCGCTCTCGAGGGTCGGGGCGCGGACGCGGCCCAGGAGCTTAGACAGGCGCTATCGGAGATTGAGACAGGCGTGGCGGGCGGGCCCGCGCCTACTTCCGCTCTGGTATCCCTTCTCGAGCTAGCCGTCGCGCTCCGCGACACAGAGACCGTAATCTTCGTGAGAGAGCAGCTGCATGGGGTCATCGCAGCCGTGGTGCGGGATATGGTTGTTTCGAACGTGGCGCGACACCTCGGCAGCGGCGCGGCGCTTCTCGGCGAACCGGAAGCTGCCCGAATGGAGCTCGAGCGATCGCTGGAATGGGCAACGAGCATCCGCCATCGGCCAGAGATCGCCCTCACTCATCTTGGCCTCGCCGAGTTGCTCCTTGACAGCGCGCCCAACGAACACGGCCAGGCGCGGGAGCATCTGGATTTCGCTATCGAAGAGTTTCGCGCGATGAAGATGCAGCCATCGCTCGAGCGGGCTCTGCGGCACAAGGGGCTGCTGCACGCCTAGCGGACGTCACAAGGATGCTATCGACAATGTTCGATTGATCCAATCTGACTGGCCGAGCCTTGAGCCGCCATCAGGGACCGGGTACCCATTGCGTAGGACGGCACAACGTGCGTCCCGCACAAGCGGCCGTGCTCTCGGAGGGGACTACTGGGTCTGCAGAAAGGCTCTCGCCTCCTGGAGCTCGGGCCTCGTGCTTCCTTGCCCCAGCTCGATCAGCCGCCCGTAGTACGTTCGTGCCAGCTCGGCATTACCAACTTGGCGCGCCGCGCGCGCAGCTCCGTAGAGTCCTTTGAAGCGATTCGGTTCAACCTGATGGGATGCCTCGAAAGCGACTAACGCTTCCGCCGGCGCACCCAGCTCCAGCAGCATCTCGCCAAGCAGCTCACGTGCCGGCGCCAGCGGACCAGGCGTCACAATGTGCTTCTCCGTCGCGTCTTCGCGCTGGGCGGCCGTCCGCATCAGCTCGAGCGCCTCCGTGTTCCGTCCGTCGGCGCGAGCTGCCCATGCGAGCACCACCGTCCGTTGGATGTCCACCTGTTCCGCCCAATAGTCCTGTGCGATCTCAGTCAGACGATCTCGAAGCTCCGTAAGCCGCACGGCTGCCTGCTGTGCGCCAATTGCATTGCCGGAGCGAGCAGCCCCAAGACCCTGGGCAAATGTGGTGACGGCTTCCCCTTCAGGGAACTGAGTCCAGGGGAAGGCCGCAGGATGAAGTGCTAGCGCTGCTGCATCCGCCCATTGACTCCGTTCCAGCGCGTAGCGCGCCGGCACGGCGGCAAACCCATACGCGGTCCCAGCGTTCGCTGGGCCATCGCCGAAGGCAAGGATGTCATCGCGCACGCCTCTGGCCCTGTCGTCCTGCGCCATCTGGAGATGGGCATAGACGAGATAGTCCATCGGGTGAATCTCATCTGGGAATGCTACCCGTGGCTGGCGCTCGCCAAGTCCAGCCACGATGGCAGCGAGCGAGCGTGTGTTGGCGTCCACAGAATCCTGCCAGTAACCAACACGAGTGAAGATGTGCGACGGCATGTGCTGCGCATGAGGCACCGCGGGCGCCAGGTCCGCGTAGAGGAAGGCCGAGGAGAGCCCACGTTGAGCGAGCGGTGGGTAGTCGTAGCTGTGGATAAGGTAGTGTGTGATACCCGGGTGCTCCGGGTGCTGTGCGAACAGCCGCTCCAGGACTGAGGCCGCCTTCAGCGCGTTGGCATATGTCTTGTCGTTGAGGTCATAGGTCATGTCGAGGGCCAGCGCATAGAACACTGCTGCTTCAAAATCGTCCGGAAAGCGGGTGGCTAGCTGCTCCATTGCGTCCGCATACGCATGAGTCCGGCCACGATGATCCACGACGTCCGGGTCCCGGTACATGATGGTAAGCGCATCGATGAACCCGCGCTCGCGGTCGGTCCGCGCGCCGGCGGATGCCGCTCTATCGATCGCCGTCCAGCCCGCCTGCATGGCAGCAGGTGGCGGCGGGGAACCGGTCAGTGGATTCCCGAGCCAGGTCATCGCAATGCCCCAGTAACCCATGGCGCAAGCGGGATCTGCCTCGGTCACGGTGGTGAAAGCCTCGCGGGCTGGCACGAACCAGAACGAATGCAGCAGCGCAACACCGTGCTCAAACTCGGCCTGGGCCGCTGGGGCGCAGGAAGTCGGAAACGTCACCGTGCCTACTTCCGAATGGGCATGGCCGTGCTCATGATCCTGTGAGCTCACCGCCGATTGGGCGCCGCTAACGAGCAACGAGGCGGCCAGAGCCAGTACCGGCACGCCACGAGCAATACGCTTCCACCGAGTCATGATCCACCTCCTTAGGAGATCCTCACGTTGGCCCTATACAGCGTCGGCCAGAACAACGCTACGGGGCCCGTACAGGCGCGATGATAACCCCCCAGGCCAACGGGCACGAGCGCCGCAACGCAACCAAACACGCAAGTTTAGGCACAAAATCGAATGTGTAGGCCGCGCGGTCACCAGCCCGCACTACCGTGGAGCAATCCTGGAAAGGCCCATTCGGCCCGTTCTCGATCGGGATGGTGGAGCTCGGCTTCGATCGGTTGCAGAAGGGGCAACGCCAGGACCTAATCGCCTGCTGGCCAAACGATGGGCCCCACGCGCTCATTTGAGTAGCGCCCGGCCACAGCGAGATTGTCAAACCAAACTAATGCGGTGCTCCGCGTAGCCTGGAGCCCGATTGCAGCTCGACCATACGCCAGCACATCGTCCTGCACGTCAGCCACGCGTACTCCGTTGATCGTCGCCGAAATCGTGGTTCCCTGGCAGCTGAGCTCCAGTCTATTCGTCGCACCGCCGCCCCGTAGCGCACCAGTCAATTCCCAGCTTACAAGTTCCGCCCCGCTATCAATGCCCGACCCACGGCGGATCCGAAACCTCCCCCGGGCGACGTCAACCCAGAAGCGGTATCCCGTGTCCAGATCGTCCTGCCTACGGCAGCTCAGGACCAAGATCATATTACCAACACCGCGTTCGATGCTGGCATCGACTGCGAATGAGACGTCATCGTAGGTTCCCGGGAGACTGATCGCAGAGAGCCGCGAGTGGTCCGGGTCCGTCTTGTGGATGTAATACCGGCCCTCCGCATAGCCAGTCTGGTGCGTCCGCGTCCTTCTTGTTGATGGGAGCCAGCCCGCGGCCGGATCGGCGAAATCGTCTGACCAGACAACCGGTACGGATGCCTCGGCTACAGCAGCGGTGATGAACATCGGCTCGATGGGCGAGTTTGGACCATCCGAGTGACCCGACCAAAGATGCGAGCTTCGGGAAACAGTCAGCGATAGGCCGACAAGAAGCTGGATCAGGAGGATGCTCACCGCGCTGATCAGCATGCGTCGGCTGAAGCGGGCACGACCCTGCTTCCGGGTATCGCGTGCGAAAACGATGGGTTGTGCTGCTGGCGGTCCGCCTTCAGGGTCCTCTGCAGCGACGCGACGGTTACTGCCGCCCCCGTCGGCGCTTAATGCCGAGCGGGCCGGCGCAGGACGCTGACGGGGACTTGGAGTCGCGGCCGCCTCGAAGCGAGCGCGCTGCTCGCCGGTCAGCGCGAGGGCGTCAGCGAGCCGGCGTGCTGTATCTCGGCGAGGCTGGCCCAGACCGAGCTCGAGGTGCTGAATGGCCCGCGTGCTGATCCCCGACCGCTCTGACAGCACCGCTTGCGTGAGCCGAGCTGCCAGCCGGAGCTCACGGAGCAACGCCCCGAACGGAATGGGCTCCTTGCCTGCGCTCCAGAGCTGGTCGAAACCGGCATCCGCAGATCGCACGTGATCCCCCCAACCCCACGGGATCAGCCGAATGGGATATCACTCACGCCTTTCGATGGAAGCAGGGTGCTCGTCCAAATTTGCGTGCTAATTTGTGCATCGAATTGTGGATTATATGCCTACGCCTGCCTGAATGAGGTGTACTCTTACCCCGCACTGCCCGCCAGCAACGAACGGCCAACGACACTGTCGGCATGCGTGCATGATGGCCGTAGAGCTCCCGGCATGGCGGCGCGGCCTTGTACCGAGAGGAGCCAGCAATGAGTGTGGAAGAGGTGGCCGTAAAGGACTTCCAGGACGCTTTGCGCGGGCAAGTCATTCGACCCGGCGACCCTGATTACGACGAGGCGCGACGAGTCTGGAACCGCATGATCGAGAAGCGGCCATCCTTGATCGCGCGGTGTGCCGGACCACCTGACGTCATCCGCTCAGTTGCATTCGCGCGTGAGCACGATCTTCCGGTCGCGGTCCGAGGCGGCGGCCACAACATCGCCGGCAAGTCAATGTCGGAAGGCGGCCTCACCATCGACCTCTCGATGATGAAGGCCATTCGGGTGGATCGAGCGCACCGCACCGCTCACGCGGAGGCGGGCGCGCTGCTCGGTGATCTGGATCGCGAGACCCAGGCGTTCGGCCTGGCCACCACGCTCGGCGTCGCTCCGGACACTGGCATCGCGGGACTCACACTAGGCGGTGGGTACGGTTGGCTCGGGGGCAAGTATGGACTGGCCTGTGACAACCTGCTCTCCGTGGAGGTTGTCACTGCGGACGGCCAGCTCCTCACAGCCAGCGCCACCGAGAATGGGGATCTCTTCTGGGCCATGCAGGGGGCAGGGGCCAACTTCGGGGTCGTCACCTCGTTCGAGTACCAGCTTCACCCGGTCGAGACTGTGCTGGGCGGGCTCATCATTTATCCACTCGCGGCAGGACGAGAGGTGTTGCGCTTCTACAACTCATTCGCCGCGGCTGCACCGGACGAGCTGACCAGTGTCGCGGCCCTGTTGACGACGCCCGACGGCAATCCATGCGTGGCGGTCGCCGTCTGTGACTGCGGCCCTCTCGAGCAGGCGGAAGCACACGTGAAGCCGCTCAGGACTCTGACCACGCCGGTGGCCGATCTTATCCGCCCGATGCCGTACCTCGAGATGCAGAAGCTGCTCGAGCCGGCATTCCCCTTGGAGCACTGCTACTACTGGAAATCGAGCCTCATCCGCGATCTGAGTGCGGGGGCCATCGAAGCCCTGCTGGCCTGCGGGGCGAAGATGCCGACGCCACTCTCTTCGGTTGCGCTCCAGCAACTCCACGGAGCTGCCGCCCGGATTAGTGCCAGCCAGACTGCCTTCCCCCACCGATATCCACATCACAACTTCGACCCGACTGCCATCTGGACCGACCCGGCGGACGCCGACCGGTGCATTCGGTGGTCGCGTGAGTGCTGGGAGGCGATGCAGCCCTTTGTCGAGCGCGCCAATTACGCCAATGACCTCGGGGACGAAGGCGAAGACCGTGTGCGAGCGGGGTACGGGCCAAACTACGAGCGGCTGGTCGCTCTGAAGAACAAGTACGACCCGAAGAACCTCTTCCGCCTCAATCAAAACATCACGCCTACCTTGGCATAGACACGGACGGAATCATAAGGCAGGCAGCGGATCTGCTGGAATGGCTCCTTCCCCAATAGAGGCGTAAAGGAGGTGCGAGTTTCTGGAAGTAGCCACAAACTCCGGCGGAAGTGCGGTTATTACGAATGCGGCTCTAGCTCAGTTTCGAGCTAGCTTTCGAGGACCGATCGTCACGCCCAGTGAAGCCGGGTATGACAGAGTGCGCCAAGTCTATAACGCAATGATGGACAAGCGACCGGCAATGATCGCGCGGTGCAGCGGGGCGACGGACGTGAGCGCGGCGGTCACTTTCGCGCGAACCAACGAGCTGCTGGTGGCTATCCGGGCGGGAGGCCATAGCGTGTCCGGCAGCTCGGTGTGCGACAGTGGACTGCTCATCGACCTTTCTCTCATGAAAGGTATCCACGTCGATCCATCGCGACGGACCGTTCGAGCCGAGAGTGGGATGACCTGGGGAGAGTTTGACCGAGAGACGCAGGAGTTCGGCCTGGCCACGACCGGCGGAATCGTCTCCACCACCGGCATCGCTGGTTTGACCTTGGGCGGCGGCATAGGCTACCTCAACCGCAAGTATGGCCTTACCTGCGACAACCTGATCTCCGCCAATGTGGTCATCGCGGACGGCCAACTGCTGGTCACGAGCGCTGAAGAGAATTCAGATCTGTTCTGGGCCCTGCGGGGCGGGGGCGGCAACTTCGGGGTCGTTACGTCACTGGAGTATCGCCTTCACCCGTTGGGTCGGGTTCTCGGTGGAGTCCTTGCTTATCCATTGGACCGGGCCAGCGAGGCGCTGCGATTCTACCGTGATTTTTCGCTCACCGCGCCCGACGAGGTCCGGGCGGATGCGACGTGCGGCGGGCTGCCCAACGGAGCGGGACTGGTCATTACGGTGTGCTACTGTGGGTCAGTCCAGGAAGGCGAACAGGTTTTGCAGCCTCTACGAAGGTTCGGACGTCCCTTGGTAGACACGATCGCTCCAGTGCCGTACACGACGGTGCAGGGGCTGCTCGAGGCCGTCTTGCCCCCGGTGCCACACTTCCATTACGCGAAGAGCAGCTTCCTAAAGGAGTTCAGCGACGATGCGATCAATTCGCTCGTCGATTTCTACGCGGCTACTGACCCCTCGCCCGTTGCTGGCGCTGCTATCGAGCACCTAGGAGGTGCGATCAGTCGCGTCGGAGCGACGGACACCGCATTCTACCATCGAAGCCCGCAGCACAGCTTCCTCGTCTCTCGGCACTGGCGTGACCCTGCCGAGTCTGAAAGGAACATGCAGTGGTCCCGGAATCTCTATGAGACCATGAAGCCGTTCCTGCAAGACGGCGTATACGTGAACTACCTGAGCGAAGGAGAAGGTCAGGTGCGGGTGAGGGCCGCCTACGGGGCAAACTACGAGCGCCTCGTACGGATCAAGAATAGGTACGATCCGACGAACTTATTCAGGCTCAATCAGAACATCCAGCCAGCCGCGCACGGGAACTGATCGATGGCGACATTCGTGCTCGTGCACCCGGCTTGGTTTGGCACCTGGTGCTGGCGGCAGGTGACCCCCTCCTACGGTCCGAAGGGCCGCTGGGTGAAGGCTTACAAAGCCGCTTGGGATTCCACATCGTTTGACAATGTGGGCCGCGAAGGCTCGGCCGGGTGGCAAAGCCTCGTTGGCGACGCTTAAGCGGACGCTGCCCTTCCAACAAGGCCTGAGAGCACCCTGTCCAACGTGGCGCCTACGTGCTTGCGGGCTGCGTCGCGGTCATCCGCCCGGGCGATCACCCGCGCACCCATCGTGAGGGTGCCAATAAGCAAGTGCGCGAGGGAGTCGACGGGCTCGGTAAACTCCAGGCCAGTCGCCTGCACGGCCTCGAGCCGCTGGGTGAGCGCCTTGATAGCGTGCTCTTCATCGATTTCACAGTACAGGTTCCAGGTTAGCACTGACGGGGCGTCAAGGACGACGATTCGCTGCACTTCGGGATCCATGCACGCGTCGAGATATGCGTGGCAGGCAGCCGACAGCTTTCCGAGCACGTCGGGAATCGCCTCCCCGGCGGAGTTCACATGCGCAGTAAGCTCCCGCTCCACCTGGACGAAGACCTCTTCGAACAGGTCCTTCTTGTCCTTGAAGTGATGGTAGAGCGCGCCTTTCGTCATGCCGGTGCGCTGGACGATGTCCTCGATTGCTGTATCGGCCCAACCCTTTGACGCGAATAGCTCCCGGGCCACGTTAACAAGAGCGGCCCGAGTAGCCTCGGCCTGGAGCTCTTTCTTGTTCTTGACATCCATACCGTAGGTATGTTACATACATACTCGCGGTATGTCAAGCGCCTCGTCAGGGCCCGCCAGGCGCGCCGTGGTCGATCGTCGTTCCAATGGAAGAAGGAGGATCCGATGCCAAAGTACGTGATCGAGCGTGAGATTCCCGGCGCCGGCCAGCTAAGCGCGGAAGAGCTTCAGGCGATCTCGGAGAAATCGGTCCAAGTCCTGCGCTCGCTCGGCCCTGAGATCCAGTGGGTTACGAGTTTCGTGACTGATGACAAGATCTACTGCGTCTACAACGCGCCGAACCCCGAGCTGGTCGCTGAGCATGCGCGCTGCGGCGGCTTTCCCGCCAACGTGATCACCCGGGTGCACGCGGTTATTGATCCCGTGACTGCGGAGGGATAGTCGGCAGTCAGTCTTGGAGCCGTGCCGGGCGGCCTCTGCCCCCGGCACGGCCGGTCTGAGCCGGATCGCACCCACCGCAGCCTCTGGGCAGTTCGCAGATTGTGGCATCAATCCGATGATTGATCCGGTCACGACGGGGGTAGTTCGCGCTGCCGGTGGCGGTAGAATGAGCCGGCTCGCAACGGGGGTCTCGTCGTTAGCGAGCCGCAAGGAGTCGACATGCCTCGATACATCGACATCCATGCGGTCCACGGGGCCACGCCGGGCGCTGTCGCGGAGGCGCACATTGCCGATGTGGCGATTCAGAGCAAGTATGGCGTCGAATACCTCAAGTACTGGTTTGACGAAAGCAGCGGCAAGATCTTTTGCCTGTGCGATGCCCCGAATGTTGAGGCAGCCGAGCGAGTTCACCGCGAGGCGCATGGGCTCGTAGCTGAAAAGATCATTGAAGTCGACCGTGAGTTGGCCGATAGCTTTCTCGGTGGTGGGGACGTCGGAGGAGCAGGAGCCGTCTTGCTGCCGGGCAGTACAGATCGGGATCCCGGCGTCCGCACGATTCTCTTCACGGACATTGTTGATTCGACGACGCTCACCCAGCAGTTAGGCGATGACGCGGCGATGGAGATGTTGCAGGTCCACGACACGGTTGTTCGGAATGCTCTCCTCGTAACTGGCGGCCGCGAGGTGAAGCACACTGGCGATGGCATCATGGCTTCGTTTGTGTCAGCAGCCGCTGCGGTGCGGTGCGGCGCACGAATCCAGCAAGAGCTCGCCCGACATGCCGTTGAGCGTCCTGATGTTCCCCTCCGGGTTCGAATCGGTGAGGCGGCAGGCGAACCAGTCGAGCGGCAGAACGATCTGTTCGGGTCAGCCGTTCAGCTCGCCGCCCGACTCTGTTCACATGCGGAGCCTGAACAGATTCTCGTTTCCACCGCGGTAGCCGAGTTGTGCATCGGTAAGGGTCTGCAATTCCAAGAGCTCGGAGAAGTGCTGCTGAAGGGCTTCGATCGACGAATGCGTGTGCACGCGGTGGAGCTGCCCTCCAAGTCCTAGCCTCTCAGCTCCGTAGCCACGGACACAAAGTACCTTATCGGTCTGAGTGAGGGACCTCCGAATGGACACCACGGAGTTGGTGTATCTCACCCTCGCAGAAGCGAGGGGTTTGATCGACCGAGGGCTCGACAAGGCGCGCGATCTCGGCGTGGCGGCCACGATTGCGGTCGTGGACGCCGGTGGGAGGGTGGTGTCCCTCTCGCGCGTTGACGATGCTCCGTTGGCCTCGTTGAACCACGCCCGCCTGAACGCGGAGGCAGTGGCAGCGCAGGGCGGACTTTTGGCCGCGCCTGACGGTGAAGGCAACCCGTCGGGCTCGGTTGTTCCTGCCGCCAAATCGATGCAGGATCAAACGATCCACGTTTGGGGCGCGGCGCAGATCGTCAAGGGCGGACGAGTAGTCGGGGGAATGGCCGCCTCGGACGGTCGCGAGATGGGTGATGATGCGTCTTTTGATGCCGTAGAGGAGACCACCCTGGGCGTTGGAGCGGATGGAGTTGTGCTGATCCTCGAGAGCGCATTGACCGCCCTGGACCCAAGGACTGGCGTGTCGCCCGTCCGTCCATGTCCGCTTGGGCTGTATGAGGCGCGTCATTACGCCGACTCCGCAATCGAGCGCGCTTCTGTCGCTGGGGCGCCGATCGGTGTAGCAATTGTCGACGAGCTGGGGCGACTCATCCAAATGGATCGAATGGACGGCTCGCCCCTGGCGTCGGGAGAACTAGCGGAAGCGAAAGCCATGACGGCGCTCAAGTTCCGCCGCGCTTCCAGCACCCTCACCGACGAGTTTCGCGGCCATTCCGCGAGGCTTGAGGCCATCGAGAAGATTGTTGGCTTCACGCTCTTAGCCGTCGGGGGAGGTGTGCCGATCTTCGAGGACGGACGTCTCGTGGGAGCCATCGGCGTGAGCGGGAGTGGCGCAAGCCCTGGCGGTGGCGGCGAGACGGACGAGGACATCGCGAGCGCAGGGATCAAGGCGAAGTAGGCCGCCCGAGTGAACCATCGGCAGCAATGCGCTTCAGCTCTAACTCGGGCGGCTGCTATGCCCGCCCCAAGTCCCACTCGTGGACGTTCCAGAACAGTAGATCACGTAGGCCACGGGTGCTGTGGCCCTTGACCGCGGTCGAGAACGCCGAGATGTAGAAGTTGTGGAACACCATGAGGACCGGAAGCTCTTCGCTAATGAGCTGCTCCATCTGGACCGCGTGGCGGTTCCGTTCCGCGCGGTCGAGAGTCGCGTTGAACGCATCCCAGAGGCGATCGAACTCCGCGCTCGACCACGCACTTCGATTCGAGCCCGCCCAGCGATTTGCGGGCGTAGGGATGCTGGCAGTGCTGAGCAAGGCGAGAGTTCGCTCGGTGGCACTGCTAGACGAGGTGAAGTACATCCCCTTAAAGGACGAGCGATATTGTCCATCACGGAGCTGCGCGGGCGATACAAACGTTGGCCTCGTCTCGAATCCCGCCTGGCGCCAGCCAGCGGAGACGGCCCCGTGGTCCTGCTCGAACTGCGGGCCCACGTCGCCCCAGAACTCGGTTGAGAACCTGGTTCCGTCCTCGCCCACGAACATCCCGTCCGACGCCTTGGTGTAGCCGACCTCGGACATGAGCTGCTCGGATCGCCGCACGTCGTAGGCGTACGTCGTTATTGCGCGTTGGATGTCGGCGTAGTACGGCACTCCACGGTGGAGGAACGTATCCGTGCTCGCAGGCTCTCCGGCAAACAGCGCGGCCTCCAGCGACTTCTTGTCGATGGCATGCGCGAAGGCGCGCCTGGTGCGCACGTCAAGAATGGAGGAGGGCTGAACGACGTCCGGTCGAAGCTGCATGTGGATGAACCGATGCTGGGTGGGTGTGAGGACAACCATGCCCCGCTGGCTCCCGCTCCACTCCCGCTTGAGGACCTCGGCATGTTCGAAGCGCAGGCCTGTCGCGGCCACGTGGATGTCTTCCGCGAGCATCGTCGTAAGGATCACGCTTTCGTCGGCGATCAGCTTCGCCACGATGCGGTCGATCTTCGGGCGGCCGAGCGCATGGCCTTCGAAAGCGACAGCCTCGATGGTCACCCCCGGTTCCCATCGCACCAGTCGGTACGGTCCGACTCCGACGTATTCGAGGGACCAGTAGGCGTGGTTGGCCAATCCGTCGAGATCGTCGGCCCGCAAGTACGAGCCGAGGATGTGGCGTGGGAGCGGCTGGAATGTGTCGGACAGGGCATCCGCGTCGGGGTACAGGCTCCGCCAATGGATGACGACGGTGCGGTCGTCGGGAGCTGACACCTCTTGCATCTGCCGGATCGAAAGGGTCGTGGCTCCGAACTCAGGGTTGCTATACACCTGCCAGGCGAAGACGAAGTCCTCGGCCGAGAAGGGCACGCCGTCGTGCCAGGTCAGGTTGGGCCGAAGGCGATGGCGTGTCTCCATGCGACCATCGGGGAACACCTGCCACGTATCGGTGTTGACCTTGGGGAGCGCCTCGGCAAGATATGGGTGCGACTGCTCGGCTGCGTCCATCAGGTCGAGCTCTGCATTGAAGAGCCGTGTCGCCGCGCGCACCGCCTGGCCGCTGAAGCGGACGGGCACGGTCGCCAGACCTGCGGGCTCGCCCCAGAACCCGACCAACAAAGTTCGCGGCTCGGCGCTCGCGCTGCTCTGTGCTGGCCTGTCGGGGCTCGACGCGGGGCCGGGGCCACACGCTGCCAGCACGAGCAGGAGCGTGACGATTGCGAGCGGAACGGGCCGGCGAAGGCGGATCAAGCTCGGGCCGACGTGCGTGCGAGATTCTCCGGGGCAGCGTCCCAGCGCTCGTAGCGCGGGTGGACGATGTCCCCCTCAGGCACGGCCGCCCGGACGCCAACGCGCAAGAGGTCGTCGAGGTTGGTATCCACGTACGCTTTTTCGGGGTCGCGGATCACGCCGATGGGCTCTTCGCCACGCTCCACTTTGTCGATTTCACGCAGGAGAAGGTGGTCGTAGAAGTCGATGCCCTTGTCGGACGTGCCGAGGCGCCACTCCCCGCGTGGCGAGATAGCGCCTTGGGTCTCCAGCACCATGTAGTCTTGCAGTCGCAACCGATCCATCCGATAGCGGGGATGGAGCTCCCGTCCATCGGCCGGCATGAAGATGTCCTCGTATCGCAGCTCCCAGTAGGTGGTTGAATCGTTGCCATTGCCGTGGCCGTCGTTGCCCTGCTCCTCTTCGAACTCGACGAACACGTAGAAGAGCATCGTATGGGTGTCGTCCACGGGCACGTTGCACACGAGCTGGTTCATGCGGCGCAAGTTGTTCGGGAAGAGGAGCGGATCCTCTTCGACGTACCCGTCGCTCATGACCATGCGCCGCATGATTCCGACGGGGACCTCGCGGAAGTCCATCTCCGGGGGAGCGGTCACCGTCCCGCCGACCGCCATACCCTGGGCCTGCCGCCGGCCCATGAACTCCTGGTGCAGGATGCCAATGTGCGAGCCATCCAGGTTGTTCTCCACGACCTGCGCCCAGTTAGCAGCGATCGGACGAACCTCCTGGATGTCGACGATTTTCCCTCGGATCAGGATGTCGTAGTGGGGAAGCACCGGCACCGGAGCTGGGCCCAGATACGCCCAGTAGAGGCCGCCAAATGCCTCCACCGGATAGGCGCGCTGCTTGACCGTCAGGTGGAACAGGCTGCCCTCGGGCTCGGCCGGCGTCTCGAGGCAATTGCCCGAGGTGTCGTAGAGCCAGCCGTGGTAGGCACAAGAGATGCCTCGCTCCTCGACGCGGCCGTACAGTAAGGAGGCCCCGCGGTGAGAGCAGTGGTCGGCGAGTAGACCGACGTTGCCGCTCTTATCGCGAAACAGTACCAAGTCCTCGCCGAGCAGTCGGACGAACGTTGTGGGGTGCTCCTCGGAAACGGCGCTGACCATCGCCACGGGCTGCCAGTAGCGGCGCAGAAGCTCGCCGCCGGGTGTACCAGGACTAACTCGGGCAATACGTTCGTTCTCTGCTTGGGTTATCGACATCCGACGCCTCCAGGAGGCTGCGCGCCCGGGCATGGTTTCACTGCCGCGAGCGGATTCAAACCGAAGACCCATTGTACATGGGACTAGACAGCGGGGAGGTCAGGCGTTGAAGTACTTGGCGTCCGGGTGATGGCAGACGATGGCGTTCGTCGATTGCTCGGGATCGATCTGCCAGTTCTCGGTCAGCTCGCAGCCGATGCGCTCAGGGGCGAGCATACGGAAGAGCTTGGCCTGATCCGCCATGTCGGGGCAGGCGGCGTATCCGAAGCTGTATCGGCCGCCGCGGAACTTCTGCTGGAACAGCTCGCGGACTGTGGGCGCATCCTCGGCGTCGATGCCCAGCTCCTGCCGCATGCGCTGGTGCCAGAGCTCGGCGAGCGCCTCGGCGCAGGCCACACCCAAGCCGTGGAGGTACAGGTACTCGGTGTACTCGTTTGCCTGGAACAGCTCTTGGGCGCGCCTTGTCGGCTCGCGGCCCATGGTGACGCAGAAGGAGCCAAGGACGTCACGCTGACTGGCGCCTGTGGGCAAGAAGAAGTCGGCGATGCAGAGGCGACGCCCGGCCTTCTGCCGGGGGAACGTGAACCGCTCGATCTCTCGGTCGAGATCGGCGGGGTCGTAGACGATGAGGTCGTCACCCTGCGAGCTGACCGGGAAGTAGCCGTAGACGAGGGCCGGCTCGATGAATCGCTCCTCCACCGCCTGGGCGCAGAGGCGCTTGAAGATCGGCTCGGCCTCATTGGCCAGGAGCTCCTCGAACTCGGTGTTACTCAGCGCGCCCTGCTTCAAGCCCCACTGCCCGCGGAAGAGCGCCGTCTTGTCGATGTAGGCATAGATGCGCTGGAGCGGGATGTCGCGAACGACACGCGTTCCGAGGAATGGGGCGACGGGAACGGACGGGGCGGGGCGTGCCGTCGACGGTTGCGGGCGGGGGGCTCCACCCTCTCCCGTCGAGGGGGGCAATGGCTGGCTCGTCGACGGCGATGAGATTGTCGCGGCGGTATCGCCGGTCGGCACGGGCGCCACGGCTGCCGCGTCATCCGCCGCGGTCCGTTCTCCCTGCCCTGGCGATAGGGAGGGTGCAGGATCTTCAATCGTTACGGCTGATAGGGCTCCACCGGGCGCTGCGGTGGTGGCGGCGTTCTTCGCGGCTGCGGCGCGCTCGATGCCTTCGGCACGCTTGGTCACGCGCTCGTCGATCTCCGCGTCGATCTCGGCGAGGCGGTTCTCGGCGATGGCCTGCATGATGTGCAGCCCTTCGAAGGCGTCCTTACCGTAGTAGAGCCGCCCTTCGTAGGCATTGCGCAGATCGATCTCGGCATAGGGCCGGGTCAAAGCGGCGCCGCCCACCAGGACGGGCGTGGTGATGCCACGGGCGTTCAGCTCTTCCAGGTTCTCCTTCATCACGCCAACGGACTTCACGAGCAGACCAGACATGCCGATAGCGTCCGCCTGGTGCTCGGCCCAGGCCTCGATGATGGCGCCGATCGGTTGCTTGATGCCGAGATTGATGACTTGATAGCCGTTGTTCGTGAGAATGATGTCCACGAGGTTCTTACCAATGTCGTGGACGTCGCCCTTCACCGTGGCGAGGACGAGCTTGCCGCGGGCCTGGCCCTCGACGCGCTCCATGTACGGCTCGAGCCATCCGACCGCCTGCTTCATCACCTCGGCACTCTGGAGGACGAAGGGGAGCTGCATCTGGCCGGAGCCGAAGAGCTCGCCCACGATCTTCATGCCGCCGAGCAGGTGGTCGTTGATGATCTGAAGCGGTGTGTACTGCTTCATCGCCTCTTCGAGGTGCTTGTCCAGGTCGCGCTTTTCACCGTCCACGATGTGGTCGCGCAGCCACTCTTCAATCGTTCGCTCTTCGGTCACGTTGCGCTTGCGCGTCGCGCCGTCGTCCGGAAACAGCCCGATGAAGTGCAGCAGCGGGTCGTGCCCCTCGCGGCGCCGATCGTAGACGAGGTCCATCGCCGCCTCCCAATGCTCCTCGGGAATGCGGTGACGCGGCTGGATGCCGGAAGGGTGCAGGATAGCGGCTGTTAGTCCGCGCTCCTGGGCCTCGTGGAGGAATACGCTGTTCAGAACCTGCCGTGCGGCCGGCTTCAGGCCAAAGCTGACGTTGGAGAGGCCCAAGAGGATCCCGCACTCAGGGAGGTGCTTCGAGATGAGCTCGATGCCCTCGAGCGTCTCGAGTCCCAGTCGGCGGTCGTCCTCGTTGCCGGTGCAGATCGTGAACGTCAACGGGTCGAAGAGGATGTCCGACGGCGGGATGCCGTACGTCTCGGTGCACCGCTTGTAGAGGCGCTCGGCGATCGTCAGCTTGCGGTCAGCAGTCTTCGCCATGCCCTCTTCGTCGATGGTGAGGGCGATGACGGCGGCGCCGAAGCGGGTGACCAACGGGCAGACGTCCTCCAGCCGCTTCTCGCCATCCTCGAAGTTGATGGAGTTCACGATGCACTTGCCGCCGGCGACCTTCAGTCCCGCCTCGAGCACGTCCTTCTGGGTCGAGTCGAGGACGAGCGGCACGGAGACCTGCTGGACGTAGCGGCTCGCCACCTCGTGCATGTCGGGTGCGCCCTCTCGGCCCACATAGTCGACACAGATGTCGAGCACGTGGGCGCCGCCGCGGACCTCGGTGCGGGCCCAGCTCACCAGGCCGTCCCAATCCTCTTCGGCGAGCATCTCGCGGAAGCGCTTGGAGCCGTTTGCGTTGGTCCGCTCGCCGATCATCAGCACGCTGTTCTCTTGGCGGAGGTCCACGGCGCTGTAGAGGCTGCTGACCTGGGCGACTCGCTCGGGGCTGCGCGGAGTGGGCGCTCGGTCGCCGATTGCCGCGACAACTGCAGCGACGTGCTCGGTCGTCGTTCCGCAGCAGCCACCGACGATGTTTACTCCCTCCTCCTCCACGAACTGGAGCGCCGCGGTGGCGAGGCCCTGCGGCGTGAGGGGGAAGAAGGTGGTCCCGCCTTCCATAATAGGAAGGCCGGCGTTCGGGACGACCGAAATGAGCTTGCTCGAGTGGCGGCTCAAATACCGAATGTGCTCGACCATCTCGCGCGGTCCGGTCGCGCAGTTGAGGCCAATGCCCGCGATGGGCAACGGCTCGAGAGCCGCCAACGCGGCCGCGATGTCCGTCCCGAGGAGCATGGTGCCGGTCGCCTCGACCGTGACCTGGACGAAGATCGGCACGGCCTCTTCGGTGTCCCAGATGCCCATCTCACGCTGCACGTCCACGGAAGCGCCGACGGCGCACTTGCACTGCAGCAGGTCCTGGGACGTCTCGATCAGGAGGCCGTCGACCCGTTCGTTCGGCGCTCCATCCAACAGGCCGCGGATCTGCTCGGCGTAGCTTTCGCGCATGTCATCCCAGCTAATCTGGCCGAGCGAGATAAGTTTGGTGCCTGGGCCAATGGAGCCGAGGACGAAGCGCGGCTTGTCGGGTGTGCTGAAGTTGTTGGCGGCCTCGCGAGCAATGCGCGCGGCTGCACGGTTTAGCTCGCGGGAGCGGTGCTCGATGCCGAACTCGGTAAGGACGTGGGGCATGCCGCCAAAGGTGTCGGTCTCGATGATGTCGCAGCCAGCGGCGAGGTACGACTCGTGGATCTCCAGGATCGTGTCAGGCCGCGTCGCGACCAGGATCTCGCAGCAATTCTCGAGGCCCTCGTAGTCGCTGAGAGGCAGGTCGCAGGCGTGAATGCCTGTCCCCATCGCGCCGTCGAGCACGAGCACGCGGCTGCGAAGGGCATCCAGGAGAGCGCTGGGCATCGGTACCTCAAACTCTGGGCGGGGGTCAGGTGCCGTGTGCCCAGTACGTCGTTCTATTGAAAAGTCGTGGCACTAATCATAACAAGCCGGTCAAGCACCGCAGGTGCGGCGACCGAACGATCAGCGGTCGCGGTAGACATCCTTGCGATGGAGGACTACGGTAACCGTGACCGTCGTACTGGTGTCATCCACCTCGTAGATGATCCTGTAATCGCCGACTCGGATGCGATAGTCATTGAGGCCCGCGAGCTTGCGGCAACCCGACGGACGTGGATCATCTGCCAGAGACCGGATGTGCGGGCGCAACCGTTCTTGTACGTCGTTCGGAAGTCGTCGAAACTGGTGCAGTGCCGGGTGGGCGATTTGGACGGCGTAAGCCACGTTTGGCTAACGCCCCAGCTCGGCCTCGACTTCGTCCCAAGGTACCGCGCCGTGGGCACGCACATCCAGCATGGCTGCCTGCGATTGGGCGCTATCGAGCACGTCTTCCAAATTCTCGACGAGCTCTCGGGCAAGATCGCCGAGCTGTTGGGCGAGTGGACGCTCCGCTGGATTCGTCTCCTCCAGCAGATGTTCTATGAGCTCCTCGATTTCGAGGAGCCGCTGGTGCCGCTCGTAGAGTGAATCCACTTCGATCTGTACTGTAGTGCTCACGAGACGATCTTAGCTGCCAGCCGTTTCTCGCATCAACGTGTTTTCCAGCCAGTCTCGCTTTTCCGCCGACGACCGAACTCGGCCGGGTTAGATCGCTGCGTTGACCTTGGGGTTCTCAGCCGCTTTGGCGCTGCCGTAGAGCTCGTCGATATATTCGCTGTCGTCGATTGCTCGCAGGTAGCTGGTGTTCCAGAGCTCGAACGGCCCGATGAAGTTCACGGTCGGGTCGTGGGCGACGTCGAGGTTGTAGACGTTCCAGACGGCCAGTGGGTGAGGGAAAGGCTTCGGGCTGAGGAGACCTGCCCAGACCTGGTGGAGGTACTCGATCTCGTCCGAGCCTTGGAGGCCGAGCAGCTCCTTGAGGTTGCGCTCGATGATCTCGCAGGACTTGTTCTTCTCGGTCTTGAAGAAGTGGATGGCGTCCACCATCGACCGCAGGAATGCGAGCGTTGACTCTTCATTGGCTTGTGCCCACTCATCGTTCGTGCAGATCGTGGCGTTGTGGATGACAGGGACCGTTGGAACTACGAGACGGTGCAGGCCTAGCTTCTCTCCCTGGAGGTCGTAGGGAGCGTCGACGTTGGCAGCCGCGGCCTCGCCCTTGGCGACGATCTCGACGGCGCGCTTGCTGCGACCTCCGCCCATCTCCTTCATCGTCACGAATTGGATCTTGCTAAGGTCTGCGCCGCCGAGCTCGAGGGAGTGCTTGAGGTTGCCGAAGACGCACGGCGCCATCGCCGTGACGATCATCTTCTTCCCCTCGAGGTCCTTCGCGGTCTGGATCTCCTGCGTCGCAATGATGCGGTCATCCCAATCGTTCTGCGCCTGGGCGAGATAGGACATGCGCTTGTCCCCACGGGCGCGATAGTAATAGGGCTCGTGGTGCAGGCCGCTCAGGAAGTCGTACGTGCCATCGAGAAGCCGCGGGCCTCGATCGTCCATGGGAACGAACTGCTGTCCCGGGATCTCGACGTTGGCAGCGGCGAGCTCCAGCTCGAAGCCATGCTTCCGAGTTACGCCGGAGTCGCGCCAGACGTAGAGCAGGGGCAGGTGGGAAACATCACTGGCGAGCATCTTCATCTGCGGCTTGACGGCCATTTCTTACTCCTTGCTTCAGCTATCGATGCGGGATTGTGTGGCCCAGCGTATCACCGTCGCTCTCTGTTGGCAAGCTGTTTCGCATAGTGATGGTTCTCGGCGCGAATATTTTCGCTCAAGTCTTAATGTCCCACTCATGCGCGTTGCGGCTGTAGGTGCCGTAGATGCGGCCAGCCTCGGATCCGCCGGCGAAGTCGTCTTCGTAGGCAGTGACGCCCTTGCGGACCACCGCTGGGCTGACCTCCCAGTTCAGGAGAAGAATCGGCAGCTCCTCCAGCACGAGGCTCTGGATGTCTTTGAAGGCCTGGGCGCGTCCCTCCTCACGGAGGTCCGTGCGGTAGGAGTTGACCAGACGCTCGTAGTCCGCATTGCACCAATGGCCGCGGTTGTTGCCGCTGAAGCGGTTCTGCGGCGTCGGCTGCTCGTTGCACTCCAGTCGGGTCAGGATCGCATCCTGACTTCCGCGCGCGGTGACTTCGCCGCCTGGGAACTGCTGCCGGTACTCGCGGTCTCGCACGCGGACGGCTGGGACGATGACGATCTCGGGCTCGATGCCAATCTTCTTCCACATGTCGGCGATGATCGGCGCCCGGGCTTCACCGTCGGCGGTTGCTCGCGTTTCAAGATGGAGGCGCTCGCCGGAGGCGTTGACGAGCAGGCCGTCTGGTCCCTGACGCCACCCCGCCTGCTCCATGAGTGGCGTGGATTGAGAGCCGTCGTACGGATAGCGAAGCTTCCAGGCGTCCTTCACGTGGGGATAGAGCGGGTTGTCCGGTGGCAGCATGGCGTGGGCGGCGGTGCCGGTGATGCCGCCGGCAATCGTTTCTGCGTAGGCCTCACGATCGATGGCATGATACAGCGCCTGCCGCACCCGTTTGTCCTGTAGGGCGGGCTGATAGCCCTGCACGCTGCGATCGAACTGGATACTCACGAACTGCGTTGTGCCAGTTCCAATGTAGACCTTGCCGCCGCCATCGGCGTCCCAGCGACGCTTCAGCTCCTGGGCTTGCTCCCCCCGGAGAACGCTTTCCATCGTCATGTCGATAGCGCCTGCGAGGATACCGGCGACGATCGTGCTCGTATCCCCGAACTGCTTCACCACGATGCGATCGACCTTCGGCTTTCCGAGGAAGTAGTTGTCGATCGCGTCGAAGGACGCCTGGACTTGCGGGGTGAACTCGGTGAGCCTGAACGGACCGATGTGGACGTACTCGCTGCTCCAGTAGGGCAGGGCGAGGAACGCGTTGATGTCCTTCTGACCCTCGATCAAGTTCGTGTAGTGACTCTCGAGCAGGTGCGCGGGGAGCGGCCAGAACGCGCGGAGGCCAATGGAGTCGGCCATGTAGTACGGCTGAGACCAGTTGACGACGAACGTGTGGTCATCCGGTGCGCTCACGGATTCCATGAGCTGCGACGGTCCTGTGTCGATGATTGGCAGGTTTGGATCCTTGACCGTCTTGTACGTGAAAAGCAGATCCTTCGAGGTGAATGGCGCTCCGTCCGCCCATTTCGCGTCGGGGCGCAGCTTGTAGGTCGAGATCATCTTTCCGTCGGGCGTGAGCTGCAGACCACCGTTCTGAATGGTTGGAAGCTCGGTCAGCAGGCGTGGGATGGGGCGACCGGTCGTCTTGTCCGCGGTAAAGAGCGCCTGGGAGTGAATCTCGATGTACGAAAGGCCACCGCCCGACGTGGTGCTGCTCGCGGCGATGGAGAAGCCGTCGATAACTGTCAGGAGCGCCAGGTTGATGACCTTGCGCACTCCGGCTTGCCGTTCGGGCTGGGAGGCGGTCGTCCTCTGGGCGCTCTGTGACGGCGAAGAAGAGGCGCACGCGGAAACGAATAGCAATGCTGCCGCGCCGAGTAACACGGCCCGATACCTCGCGCATCTAACGCCCATCGAGTCCCCCCAAGCACGGCGGAGTTGTCGTGAACTGCCCCAAGCTCGCGTGCGCGTCCAACATAGCACCGGATCACGCTCTGTGCAAAAGGCGTCCGCTCGCGCAGCACGAGCAGGCACTCGTTAATCGGGAAGGTCAAGACGGGAGATGGACCGATGGAGAGGCGCCCGACCGTGGCCGGGTAACGACGAAGCGAACCCGTCGGCGGTCCTCGGTCGCTAGGACGAGGGGCTCGATCCCAGGAGGCGTCCCATCGCGGAACGGATCACGTTCGAGAATCCGTTCCCCGAAGGCGGAGCCTCGAGTGGGCCGATTGGACGAACGAGCGTCCACGTGATCCCCCGCCGACATTCGGAGCAGCGGGGGAAGACGTCACCGCGCATGAGGGCGACCTGGCTTCTGCAGGCACAGTCCGCGCGATACGTCCCGGGCGTGTAACAGGTGCCGGTGGTACTCGGCATGTGGCCTCCTCGCAGGATGCTAGCCCAGCGACGTTGGAGGGCGAGGTCCATCATTCTGTCGCGCTGAAGGTACCACGCGAGTGGGCTCGATTTCAACCGGCTGTGTGAGGCAACTCTGCGCTACACAACATCTTGTGCCAATGCTCGACGTGCGCGCGGATCGTGTCCGGCAACGCGAGGTATCCGAGATGGCCACAGTCTAGCTCATGCATGGTCGCCGTGGGGAGTATCCGGCCGAGCTCGCGTCCGGCGTTGATGGGGACCACGGGATCGCGACGGCCGTGGAGCACGAGGCTCGGACACTTGACTTCTGCGATCCAGGGGAGCGCGTCGAAGGTTGCGATCATCTCGACCTTGCGCCGGTAGTCGGGTCCCGAGGCGAGCGGTTCTCGGATGTACGACATAGCTGTAGCGACTGAGACAGGGCGCCCGAACTGCCCCGGCATGCCGAGGATCCGACTTCCGCGAGCGAGGATGGGTGTGTGCTGGACCAAGAGCGACCATAGAGGGACGCCCACGCGGGCTCGGAGGCTCCCGGCGTGGGGCAGCCGCGCGAACGTCGACAGCAGAATGAGGCCGCGAACCCGTTCTGGATAGCGGCGAGCCAGGGTCAGAGCGATGGGCCCCCCGAAAGATTCTCCACACACAAAGGAGCGTTCGCCGTCCGGCAGGCTGGCGGCCGCCCGTTCGGCGTATTCCTCGAAACTCGCCGCAGTCTCGCCCAGGCAGTGATCGAAAGGGATGAGTGAGAAACCGGTAAACATGCTGGCCGCTGCACGAGCAAGCTGATCAGGGGAACCCGAGAGCCCCGGTATCAGAAGGAGGGGTGCTCGCTCCATCCGATCCGCTCCCGTTTTCATGTCCACATCATATGCGCTCCGCCGGGGCCGGGCGGCGGGAAGCGCCAGCCAACGAACCGACTCTCGATCACGTCGATCATCTCGGAGACGAGCCTCGTGAAACTTGACAGAGAGCGGCGGGAGGATCACGCTGCAATCGGTTCGCAGGGGGCCGCGATCGGACCAGAGGGACATGGGGGATGCGATGCACATTCGCGGCGCGGTACTCTTGCTGGCCATCGTGCTAGCTGCGGGCTGCGGCGGGCCAGCTCGGCCATCGGCGGGCTCGGGGCAGCCCGCGCAAGAGGGCAGGGGCTCGCCGCGACCGCAGGTCGATCAGAGCCGCACACTGGTCATCGCCGCGCGATTCGAGCCGACGACGCTGACGCAGAAGGCGCTGGTTCGCATCGCCGCGGCCAGCGACAACGACGCGCGCAGCATCTTCAACGCCGGGCTCGCCGTTTTCGACGACCAGGGCGTGTCTCGTCCACAACTCGCGGAGGCGCTGCCGGAGCTCAATACCGATAGCTGGCGCGTCCTGCCCGATGGTCGGATGGAGACCACGTACCGTCTGCGCCCGAATCTCACGTGGCAGGATGGAACGGCGCTAACAGCGGAGGACTTCGCCTTCGCGTGGCGGGTGTATGCGACCCCCGAGCTCGGGGTCGCGGGCTCGCCTCCCATTGCACAGATGGAAGAGGTCCGCGCGCCAGACGCGCGTACCGTCCTGATCCGATGGAAGCAGCCATTCCCGGATGCCAACATCCTCTCGGCGGAAGACTTCCAGGCGCTGCCCCGCCACGTCCTGGAGGACGCGTACCAGCGCGACCACTCCGAGGCCTTTGGCAACCTACCCTTCTGGACCATCGAGTATCTAGGGTTGGGTCCGTATCGTATCGACCGGTGGGAACCGGGCGCCTTCCTCGAAGGTGCGGCGTTCCCCGGGTACGCGCTGGGCAGCCCGAAGATCCAGCGCATCAAGATGCAGTTCATCGCAGACTCCAATGCTGTGCTCGCGTCGCTCCTCGCGGGTGACGTTCATTTCACCGTCACGAACGCGATCTTCCTCCAACAGGCGGTGGTGCTGAAGCGTGAGTGGTCGTCTCGAGCCGGAGGTGAGGTGCTGGTCATCCCGACCCAGTGGCGGCGGGCCGACATGCAGCATCGGCCGGAGTACGCGAGTCCGCCCGCGATCCGCGACGTGCTGGTGCGACGCGCCCTGTCGCATGCGATCGACCGCGATGCGCTGAACGTCGCCGTTTTCGAAGGCGAAGGGGTGGTGACGGACACGCCGATTCCATCTTCGGCCGGCTACTACCCGACTCTGGATCGCTCGATCGCGAAGTACCCGCACGATGAGCGTCGGACCCAGCAGCTCATGGGCGAGGCGGGATTCTCAAAGGGCGCGGACGGCGTGTTCGTCGGCCGCGCCGGCGATCGCTTCTCCCTCGAAGCGAAGGAGAACGCGACAGCGGACCTCGCCACGGAGCTCTCGATCATCGCGAGCGCCCTACGCGGCGCCGGATTCGACGTCCGGGAGACGCTGGTGCCTCTCTCGCAGGCGAACGACGGCGAGCTGCGCGGTACCTTCCCCGCCATGTACGTTGGCGGTGGAGGCATCGGCGAGCGCGGCGTGCTCCCCAACTACATCGGCAGCACAATCCCGAGCTCAGAGAACCGATGGGTCGGGCGGAACCGTGGTGGCTGGTCGAACGCGGAGTACGATCGACTCTTCGACGCCTTCTCCACGACGCTCGACCGGTCAGAACGCGATCGGCAGGTCGTGCGGATGGCACAGATCCTGAGCGAGGAGGTTCCCGCCATCTCGCTCTACTTCAATCCGATCGCCGTGGCCAAGTCAGGCGCCGTGGACGGGCCCCGACCCTACACGTCCGATGGCCTTGTGACGTGGAACATCTCGGAATGGCAATGGCGCTAGCCCACCGCGTCTAGGCCGCGAAGAACTCTGCAATATCTGTGAATGGCGCTGGCAACAAGCCAGCAGGAGGATTAATGGCGACGTACGTATTGGTTCATGGCTCGTGGCAGGGTGGCTGGATCTGGAAGCCGGTCGCGGCCAAGCTGCGGGCGGCGGGCCACGAGGTCTATGCCCCCACGCTTGATGGCTGCGCGGAGCGGGCGCACGCGCTGCGGGAAGAGATCACACTCGATAGCCAGGGAGCTGAGATCGCGGATCTCATGTTCTTCGAGGATTTGAAGAATGTGATTCTGGTCGGAACGAGCAGTGGGGGAATGGTTGTTCTGCGCGCCGCTGAATTGGCGACGGATCGGATCCGTCGAATCGCCTTGATCGATGCGCTTGCGCCGATGCCCGGTGAGACCGTGGCTGAGATCAACGGACGGGCGCCTCAGCCCGCGACATCGCTGGCCTACGGACTGCCGCCAGATGAGCGAGCCGAAAAAGCTTTCACCGATATTCCGCCTGAGATGCGCGCGTGGGCAGTCCAGCGATATACGCTCCACCCGAGTGCGCCAACCGAGGCTCGAGTGGATCTGCATGAGTTCTGGTCGCGGAAGTGGCAGGTGGACGTCATGAAGTGCCTCCGCGCTCCGAATCCACCCACCGTCCACCAGAAGCGCACCGCAGAGAAGCTTGGTGGGACATATACGGAGCTCGACGCGGGGCACTACCCGATGCTGTCCCACGTCGATGAGGTGTCCGCATACCTCCTGAAGATGGCATAACGGGCCTACGCAGCGTCCAGCATGTCGACGGCCCACGTTGCCACTTGCATGGCCTGAGCTTTGCAACCGCGGCAGCCGCAGATCTCTGCCCGGTGGGCCTGGCTGTTCGCCGTGGTTTGGATCGCCTTGCGGATGATCGCGCTCGCCTCGTTCAGGACGTCGAGGGCTTCCGTGTGTTCAATGATTGTGGCTGGCATTTGAACTGCCTCCTTTAGAGAACCTCGAGCAACGCGCTCGCGTGTCCTAGAACCAGCCTACGAGGCTGGCGTAGAAGCCGTTCGTTGCCGTGGCTTAACGCGTGGTTACAGTCTGCAACGCTCCAGTATCAGGTTCTGACGTCCAGTGCGGAATACCCGACTGATCGGTGGAACGGCTAGGCCTTCGCCACCACCCGATTGCGAAGTACGCCGATGATCGGGTTCGATATCTCCACCACGTCTCCCGGCTTCAGGAATAGCTTCGGCTCGCGCTTCGCCATGCGGCCGTCTCCCGTACCCGGCATGATGTCGCTCGAATCCTGCGCGGTTCCCGCCGTCGTTCCTGCGCTGATCACGTCGCCGGGCAGTAACGTCATGTCGCTCGACATGTACTCGACGTACTCGGCGAAGCTGAAGGTCATGTCCTTCGTGTTGCCCTCCTGCCGCTGCTCGCCGTTGACGTGCGTCTTCCAGGTGATGTTTTGAGCGTCGGGAAACTCGCCGACCACGATGCAGGGGCCGCCGCAGATCGAGCTGTCGAAGTTCTTGGGTCGATTGAAGGTCGACTGGGGGTTGTCCCGATCGGGAATCGTGGTCCGTGCGCTGATGTCGTTCTGGAGCATGTAGCCCCAATAGTAATTGTGCGCCTGGGAAGCGGGGATGTCCTTGCCCGCCTTTCCGAGGATGACGGCGATCTCGCCCTCGTAGTCCAGCCGATCGGTTCGAGATGGGTAGATCACGTCCTCGTCGGGGCCGATGGCGTTCTCGGGGAAGCAATAGAAGCCCCAGATGCCCTTCTTCCGGCTATCCTCATAGATCTTCTGCAGGTCGATTCGCGTGCCGTCTGCATCGCGAGCGCCCATGCCCTGGCTGTGGACGATGTAGTTTCCGCCGCCCATGATGACTCGCGCCCGCCGGGCGTACGGAGCGTGGATCTTCACTTCGCCCTTGGATTGGACGAGTCGCTCCCCGCGCGGACCATTCTTGTCCGCGGCCTTGCCGCCGAGGTAGCCGAGGGCTGCCTGAGCGCCGTCGATGGCACGTTGGCCGGACACGATGAACGAGTCGAGGTCCGCCGGAACGACGGCTGAGGCCATCTCGTACGGGAGCGGCTCGTTCTGTGTTTCCTTGGCGTACTTGGCGTAGGCGAAGTTGACGTCGGTGACCTGCTCACCCTCCAGCGCGCCCAAGCGCCGGTCGGGCCCGTAAACCACAAGCTTCATGCGTCCTCCAAAATATTTGCGGCTGCCCATGTTACCCCGGGAATCATCTCTGCGCTATCGGACGCGTCAGCGTCAAGAGGCGCCGGCAATCACCCCGTTGGTCGAGCGCCCAGCAAGCCGCTAGGAGGCGTTCGGCTCGGCTCCCGAGGATCGACTCTGCAAAGCCGAGGAACTTCTGCGCCAGCCCATCGTCGTCCAGCGGTCGGCTTGGGGTGCCTCTTGCGTGAGGGACGTCGGCCTCCAGGAATCGTCCGTCGCGGAGGCGAACGGTGACGTGGGCGCGGTCCTTTGCGAAGTCGTCGATGGGCAACAGGCGGACTCTGGCTCGGAGGGCAACCAGCTCCGGATCGCGAACGCGAGCGTCGTCGAAGTCCTCCTCGCGGACGGGTCGCCCGTCTCGTATTACGACCGCGACGCAGTGTTGGGCGCTGAACTTCGCCTCCAGGCCCGTCATCGGGTTTGGCTTGCCGGTGACCGATGCGACGTACTCGTTGACTCTCGCTTCGACTAATTCGACGTCATCGGAGCGGACACCTGTGCCGTCCAGCGCCTCGACTGCGCCGTCGATAGTGGCGTGAGTTAGCACTCCGCACGGGTATGGCTTGAATCCATCCTCGAGTACCGCCCACCCGACCGAGGTTGATGTGGTGAGGCGCTCGGGGAATGCCTCGCGCGTATAGAGGTGAAGAAACCCAAGGTTCGCTTCGATCGCGTCCTCGGCACACGTGAATCCACGCTGGGCGAGGAGCGCAGCTGCGACGCCGTCGTGGGCGGCTCGGGCGGCGTGCATCGCCTTCGTCATGGTGCCGTAGACGGCCTTCATTCCCCCGGCCTGGGTGGCTACTAATCCAAGGGCGGTGGCGATCTGGCTCTCGGTGAGGCCCAAGAGGCGTCCCGCCGCGGCAGCCGCGCCGAATCGTCCGGCCGTTCCGGTGACGTGCCAGCCCGCGTGGTAATGGAGCGGGCCAAGAGCGAGGGCGACGCGTGCCGCAACCTCGAACCCGAGAACGAAGGCTGCGAGGAGATCGGCTCCGCTCGCTCGCTGCCATTCGCCGATGGCGAGGGCGGCTGAGTAGACGGGTGCGGTTCCGTGGAGCGTCGTCTCGGATGAGGCGTACGTGTCGTCGAAGTCGAGGACGTGGGCCGCCTGGCCGTTGATCAAGGCTGCTAGCGGCAGATTGACGCGGTTTCCGCGTCCGATGATGGACGCCTGCGCGCGACCGCCCACGAGGTCGGCGTACTGGAGCAGGATCTCGACGGACTCGTGGCTCTGACCGCCAAGCGCCACCGCAAGGTAATCAATGAGGCAGCGCTTAGCCTGGTGAATGATAGGCGCTGGCAGGTCGCTGCCGTCCGTGGCGCAGACGAGGCGCGCCAGTTGACGCGTCGCGCCGAGCGGTTCAGAGATAGGTGCCTCCGTTGACGCTGAAGACTTGGCCCGTGATGTAGCGGGCGTGCTGGGAGGCGAGGTAGCAGCACATGGCGGCAACGTCCCTGGGTTTGCCCATTCGGCCGACGGGAACCACGCGGTCACGGCGGTGCGCGGGCTCGGGCCGAGGAGCCTGGCCGGGTCGCGGATCGGCTTCGATGAGCCCGGGCGAGATGCCGTTCACGGTGATGCCGCGACCGCCGTACTCGAGGGCCAGGGCCTTTGTGAACCCGATGAGCGCTGCTTTCGCGGACACGACGTGGGCTCGCATAGGCGCGCCTGTGTGCGCAGTGAGTCCCGCAATGTTGATGATCGTCCCACGCCCCTGACCGAGCATGTCCCCAATCACGGCACGAGTACAGAGGAACGCACCATCGACGATCGTCGCGTGAACCTCTCGCCACTCCTCGAAGGTCATCTGCTCGAACGGCCCCTCCGGCCGGACGGCTGCGCTGTTGACCAGAACGGTGATCGGACCCAGCTCGCGCCGTGCCTCGTCGACGACGTGGGCTACGTCACCGTGATCCCGCACATCGCCCAAGAGGCCGACGGACCGAACGCCCGCGTTCCTTGCCTCCGTGACCACAGCATCGAGCTCGTCTTTGCTCGTCCGCGCATGAACCACGACATCCGCCCCAGCATGGGCGAAGGCCAAAGCGATAGCACGCCCGATGTTGTGGGCAGAACCTGTGACCAGGGCAATCTGGCCCGAGAGATTCGGCGCTTCGTGCGGCTCGATAGTCACGGCGCCTCCGCGGCATCTCGGATCGCGGCGGAGATGGCTGCGTAGCAGCCGCAGCGGCAGGTGTTGCCGCTCATCCAGTCGGCGATCTCTTCTTGGGTTGGGGACGGGTTGTGGATGAGCAAACCCTTTGCAGCCATGAGTTGGCCCGAGGTGCAGTAGCCGCACTGGAAACCCATGTGGCGGATGAAGGCTTCTTGGAGCGGATCGAGGGCCTCGGCGGAGCCCAGCCCTTCGACAGTCATGACCGATTTGCCGTTCGTCTCGAAAGCGAGGTAGCTGCACGAGCTGGTCGGAGCTCCGTCCACGAGGACCGTGCAGGCGCCACAAACTTGCGATTCACACGATCGCTTCGTGCCAGTGAGGCCGAGACGGTTGCGCAAGAAATCGAGCAGGACCTCTTCGACGGGGACTTCCCCGGACCAGGGGCTGCCGTTCACCATTAACTTCAAGGGAACCGTCTGCAGCGTCGCGATGCCCTGGTTCGACGATTCCATGGCTACTCCGAGGCTCCGTTGGTTTGGGCTGCTTTGGCGATGGCACGTCCGAGGAGCACGCAGGCGATGTGGATCTTGTACTCGGCAGTGCCCAGGAGGTCGTCGACGGGCTCCAGCAGCTCTGCGAGCGTCGCCCCATACTCGCGGGCTACACGAGCGGCTTCGTCCAGAGCGAGGCCGATCACCCGCTTTTCTAGATCTGGCAGGCGCACGGTGCGGGCGCCGATGCAGCCGACCGCGAGGCGGGCTTCTGCGATGCGGCCATCGGACAGGCGTACGCCGCTCGCGACGTTGACTGTCGGGCGGTGGTATCGCTCGATCCGCAGAAAGGCTTCGCCGAATCCCGGTGGGAGCGGCCCAGCCTCAACCGCCGTCAGAATCTCGTCCGGCTCTATCGCTGTCTCGAAGGTGCCGACAATGAACTCGTCGAGTGTGAGGCGACGCTCGCCGGTTGTGTTGGCGAGGACGACGCGGGCATCGTGCACGAGCAGCGGCGCCGCGGGGTCGGAGTGCGGATCAGCGAAACAGAGATTGCCGCCGATCGTCCCGTGGCTGCGCACCCGAACATTGCCGATGGTGCCAGCCGCCAGCGCGAGTGTCGGCAGATACCGGCGGACGACCGGATCCTGCTCCACCTGCGAATGCGTCGTCGCGGCGCCCACGCGCGCCATCGTGCCATCCCACGTCACGCCGTGGAGCGATGGGATTCCCTTCACGTTGACGAGGTAATCCGCCTGCAGGATGCCATGGCGCATCAAGAGAACGAGCTCCGCTCCTCCGGCGTAGACGCGCGCCTGCTCGCCGAGCCGACCGAGCTCAGTAGAAGCCTCGGCGGCTGTTGTGGGTTCCAGTAGGCGGAACGGTCTAAGCATCGGGCGCCCGTGCCCCCTGACTGCACGCGGCGCGGATGTTCTGGCCGAATTGCCTCACGACATCGTTCATCTTGCGCTTGATCGCGAACTGGCCCAGACTCGCAACCTTGCCCAGCACCTCGACGTCACCAGTAACGTCGAGACTGGTCTCCTTCTCGGATGTTGACGTCAAACGGATGTCCAAGGCAATGCGCTGCGTGGCGCCGAGTCGGTTGTCCTTCCCGACCGCCCGCAGACGAATGTGGTCCGGTGCGCTGACCTCCTCGATGGTGATCTGCATCTCCGCCTCGATGCGAAATGGACCGATCTGGTCGACCATCTGCGCGCGATACACGCGGCCGGGCTCGACCGTTTCCACGCGGGCGCAACCGGGCAGGCATGCGGCCAATCGCTCCGTTTGCCACACGAAGTCCCAGACTTGATCCTGGCTCGACGGAATGAGGACTCGTTCTTGAATGCGCACCGCTACGGCCGATCGGCGAGGGAGCCGAGCGCGCGGAGCACCTTCTCGGGCGTGATGGGTGTCGAGGAGATTGGCACGCCGATTGCATCGAAGATTGCGTTCGCCACGGCGGGGGCCACGCAGGGAATCGACGTTTGGGCGACCCCCTTCGCGCCGAAGGGGCCAGGACCATCGCCGTTCTCCGTGATCAGGACGTGGAACGAGGGTGGCACGTCGCGCATCTGCGGGAGGCGGTATTGGAAGGCGTCGGCGTTCTGAACCTGTCCATCCTCATAGCGGAGCTCCTCGAACAGCGCAAGGCCGAATCCCATGATCGCTCCACCCTCGAGTTGGCCGCGGACCGAGTTGTAATGCAGGACCTTTCCCGCGTCGGCGAGGATCGCGTACTGGAGCACGGTGATCTCGCCGGTGTCTCGGTCCACATCGACCTCGGCGGCTGCGACGCCGGGGGTCCAGAACTCGGTCTCGGCGAACGCGTCGTCGGTCGGATAGATCTCCGTGTCGGACCCGACGGCGGAGAGGAGGAAGCTCGGCGCCTCGTTGGCCAGATCGGCGAGCGAGTAGCTCGAGCCCTCGAGCCAAAGACTGCCGTTCTGGATCGTCCACGCATCCGGCGTTCCACCGCGCGATTCCACCGCGAGCTCGATGATCTGTTGCTTCAGGTTCGTGGCCGCCGCGAAGACGGCGTTGCCCATCTCGATGGTCGTCCGCTGAGCGCTGGCGCCGGGGAATCGGAGCATCGTGGCCGTATCGGGCTTCTCGACTCGGATCTGGCTCTGGTCGAGGCCGATGGTCTGGGCGGCGACGACGCTGATCATGTTCCAGATGCCCTGACCGAGATCTGACGCCGTGTGCTTGATCGTCACGGTTCCATCGGGATTGAGGGTCGCGGATGCCTGGCTCTCCTCGCTTCCCTTGATCCAGTTCCGCAGTGACGTCGCGATGCCGCGCCCTCGAATGGTCGAGGGTCTGGACGGCGCGGTCTCGGGACCCAGCGCGTCCATTCCCTGGCGCATCAGCGAGGGGAAATCGATGGTCATGGGCGCGCTTTGCCCACCTACCCGGGCACCCTCTACCGTGAATCGCTCGGGCACGCTCTCGCCCGGGAGCAGGAGATTCCGCTCTCGGAAGGTCACAGGATCCATGCCGATCGTGCGTGCCACCTCGTCCATCAGGCACTCGATCGCGAAAGTCGTCTGAGTCTTGCCGGTCCCACGGTGGGGCGTGGCGGGCGTCTTATTGGTGAACGCGGTCTTCGCACGGGTGCGGAGGTTGGGCACGCGGTAGGGACCCCAAGCCGACGTGCAGGCGTTGTGGGTCGCGGTTTTTCCGCCAGTGAAGTACGCGCCGCAGTCGACCGCGAGGTCCACGTCCAGCGCAACGAGGCGCCCCTCGCGGTCCACGCCGACCCGGGCGCGGTACTCCATCGCATGACGAACGGCCACGTGGAAGCTGTCTTCTCCTGTTGCGACGAGCCGAATCGGCCGGCCGAGCTTTCGCGATAGTGCGAGCGCGGCGGTCATCTCTCGCGTGATCTTCTTCGCGCCGAAACCGCCGCCGACGTAGGGAACGCGGAGGGACACGCGATCGGCCGGGATGCCGAACACACGGGCGACGTCACGGGCGTCGCGCATCGGCGTGTTGGTCGGAGCCCAGATCTCCGCGACGTCGCTGGTGAACCGCACGATACCCGTCCCGACGGGCTCCATCGGATGGTGGAAGACCGTCGGCGAGATCAGGTTCCGCTCGACGATCGTGACGGCCTCGCGAAAACCCGCCTCGACGTCGCCCCAAACCACGCTGTCGTCGAAGATCGAATTGGTGCCCCGTTTCTCGTGCAGGATGGGCGCGTCGGCTGCTAGGGCGGCCTCCGCCGAGAACACTGGGTCGAGGATCTCGTAGTCGACGTCGACGAACTCGGCCGCGCGCCGCGCAGTTCGAAGATCGGTCGCGACGACGACCGCCACCAGGTCACCCTGGTACAGGGCCTTGTCCGTGACAACGAGTGCCGGATCAAGCGGGTCCGGCCCATCGAGCTTCAGGCCGAACTCGTGCAGGTTGTCCCGGTACAGGACCGCGTGCACACCGTCGAGCGCCAGGGCTCGGGATGGGTCAACGGTGCCGATCCGTGCGTGGGCATATGGGCTCTTGACGGGAGCCGCGTAAAGCGTGCCTAACAGCTCAGGCACGTCCTCCACGAACACGGCAGAGCCGGAGACCTTCTCCCAGGAATCGATGCGTGGGGCGTCTTGCGTCTGCGCCATTGCGGTTGTGTCCCGGCGGATTTGTCCGACGGCCCATCATACGTGTGGGGTTTAGGGAAGGCAACTCGGGACTCGTGAGCGCGTCTGGCCCTAGGCTCGTGCGCCTCCGACCGGCTCGGGGTCGTTGCTCATGGCGAGGTCGCGGGTGCGGAGGTCGCGGCGGCCGACCAGCACGCCGACGGTGAGGATGGCACAGGTGGCGGCGCCGCCTATGAGGGCGAGGGGGGCGCCTACGACGCCCGCGGCTCCACCCATGAGCCCCAGCCCTAGGCCGGGGCCCCCGTTGATGAGCATGTTCTGGAAGGCGGAGACGCGGCCGCGCAATTCGTCTGGGGTGACGAGCTGGATGATGGCGTTGCGTGGGACGGACTGCATCGTGTCCGTGAAGCCGAGCGCGACGACGACGATCCATGCGAGGAAGAACCAGGGGGTGAGCGCCAGGGCGACGAGGCACGCGCTATAGGCCAGGATGGCGCCGACGATCCAGACACCTTTGTAGCGCACGTCGCCCATCGACATCACGACTGCCGCACCAAGCAATGCGCCCACGGCAGGAGCTGACGAGAGCAGCCCAAAGCCAGCCGGCCCGACGCCGTAGCTGTCGGCGAAGATCGGGAGGAGCACCTGGTAGCTGCCAAAGAGCTGCGAGATGAAGTCCGTCATCAACAGCACGAGAATGATCGATCGGTACCGCAAGAAGCCGAGGCCCTCGACCAGATCGCGAAAGGCAGACACTTTCGGCCGATCGGGTAGCGGAGCGACCTTGATGAACGTGAGCCACGCCGCGGTGACGAGCATCGCGATAGCGTTGATGAAATACGAGATTGGCAAACCGACGAACGCAATGAGAAGGCCCGCCACCGATGGCGCGACGACCCTCGACGCATCGTGGACGGTCTGATTCAGGGCCATGGCGTTCATCAAATGATGGCGGGGCACGAGCCCGGCGATGATGGCCCGACGTCCTGGACCGCTCACGGCCACGAGCGAGGCATTGAGAAAGATGACGAGGTAGATGTGCCACACCTGAACGGTATGGGTGACTGTGACGATCGCGAGAAATAGGGCAAACAGGCCGTTGAGTAACTGCGTCGTCATGATGATCCGGCGGCGGTCGAGCCGATCGGCAACGACCCCGCCAGCGAGGGAGAACAGGATGATGGGCACAGCGCGGGCAACGCCGGTAATGCCGATCTGCAGTGCCGATCCCGTCAGCTCATAGACCTGCCAGGTGTTGCTGATGGTCTGAAGCTGGCTGCCGACGCTCGATACGACCGTGGAGAGAAAGAGAAGACGGAAGTCTCGGTGTTGGAGGGCGACGGCGGCGTGGCGCAGGCTGGGACGGTTACTACTCACCCGCTACGCCCAGTGGCGCAGGTTGAACACAGACGGTTAGCTTGTTCGATCCAGATTCTCAGCGAGTGTCCCAGTCCTGGATGGTCCAGAGGCCCGTCTCGCGGGCCGTGATGTTTCGCAGGCGGTTGCTGATGAAGACGATCTCCGCGTCGTAGAAGAGACCCATAACGTTGAGCTGGTCGGAGATGTGGTGCATGACCGCGCGCAACGCCTGGATGCGTTCGGGCCTCGGCACCGTGGTGAGATACCGATCGATCATCGCGTCAAATTCTGGGTTCATGTACCTCGAGTAATTGATTCCGACGAAGCGATTCTCAGGGAGAGCCGTCTGCGAGCCGCGCAGGCGCGCCACGTCGCTGGCCGCGTTCGGCTGCCGGATGTTGAAGAAGCTGGGGAAGGTCGCCGAGAACTCCCGGTCCTGGATGCGGAGCGTCGGCACGATGAACGGCTCGGTGGCAACACCGAAGCGCGACCATTCGTCTGCGACGGCGTTCGTCGCGTCGTCAGAGACCTTCAAGCCCCAGGTCCGCAGCTCCACTGAGAGTCGCTGGTTCTCCGTGTCTCGGTAGGTGCCATCAGGTCCCTTGTTGTACCCGAGCTCTTCGATCATTCCAGCCGCCTTCCGCTGGTCATACTCGTACCGAACGACGGCGTTCTCGACGTCTTTGTAGTCGGGCTCGCTGGGGGCCAGATAGACGTGCGCCACGCCGGTGCGCCCAGCTTGCAGGCTATCGACCAGCGCCTGGCGGTCGGTCGCATGCATCAACGCGCGACGGAAGCGAACGTCGCCAATGATGGCGGGAGTTGGGTTGAGGAGCTGCGGATTGAGAACGATCCACGACCGCGGTCTGACCTGGGCTGACCCGTCTGGCCATTGCGCCTGGAGGAGAAGCACCTGCTCGATCGAGAAGCCGCGTCCAAGGCTGAGCTCGACGGCTCCTGCGAGGATGTTGGTGACGAGGGTATTCAGGTCGGAGATGAATTTGACCTCGATCTCGTCGATCTTCGGGCGTCCGTGGGCGTACTTGTCGTTCGCTTGCACGATGACGTGACTGCCCGGTGAGAATTCCTTCATGGAAAAGGGTCCGGTGCCCACAAACTCGGTGTTCCAGAAGGGAAGCGAGAGGAATCCGGCCTTGTCTTGCCGGTACGGCTCCTCGAGTAGGTGGCTTGGAAGCGGCACGGCGAAGGGGCCCGTGAACATCGAATCGGCGTCGATGTACGGCTTACTCCAACGTACGGTGATCGTGGTGGGATCGACCGGCACGACGCTCTCGACCGATTGGTACCCACCATGTCGGGCGATCGCCAGCTCGGGGTCCTGGTCAACCATGGCGGTGAAGACAAAGTCAGCAGAGGTCATCGGCGCGCCGTCGTGCCATACGACGTTCGGCCGGAGATTCCACGTCGTTTCCATCCGACCGTCTGGAAAGACCTTCCAAAGGCCGTTCTCGATCGTAGGCACGGCCTCGGCGAGCTGCGGTTGGAGTCTTCCGTCGCCGTTCAGCTCGGTCAGCCCGCCGTTCAGCAACTGCTCGACCGCGTTCGAACCTGGGATGGAGAATTGCGCGGTGTTCGTCCGCGAGATCACGCTTGTCGGCTGGCCGTTGATCGCGGCGGTGACTCGCTTGAAGGTGCGCGGCTGTGATGACTGCGCGGCGTCGCCACCACGAGCGACCTGACCGGATTGGCTGGGCGCGGGGCCGGCGCAGCTCACGGCAAGCATCGTTAGGATGAGCAACGCGAGATGCATACGACTTCGCACGATCATGGCTCAGACCTTTCGAAGGTGTTCAGGACGGAACTGCGTCACACGCGATAGAAGCGTGCCGCGTTCTCGCCGAGAAGCTTCGCCTTCACGCGATCGGGAATGTCCTGGCGCGCCTGCAACAAAGAAACGAACCGCTCGTCCGCAGATTGATCGCCGTGCGGGTAGTCAGACGAGAACATGATCGAGTCCTCGCCGAGCTGCTGGATGAGGTATGGCACGTCTTCGTCCGGCTCGGCGGTCACGAATGCGCGTCCCTCTTTGAACCACTCTAGCGGGTCGCGGAAGTAATTGCGGTCAATCCCAGGGCCGGAAGGCCGCCCACTCTTGGTGTCGCGAAGAACGGTGGGCGGCTCGCTCTGACGGTTCACCTTGTGGATCGTGTAGGGAACCCAGCCAGCGCCCGTCTCGATGAACCCCACGCGCAGCTTCGGGAAGCGTGCCAGGAGTCCCGAGGCCATGATGGAGACGAATCCCCAAACGACCGGGACGGTGCCAGAGCAGAAGAACGTGTTCTCGGAGAAGAGCTGATTCACGGCCGGCGCGCCCCAGCCGAGGTGGACACAGACGGGGAGGTCGAGCTCGCTGGCTGCCTCGTAGATGGGAAAGAAGAGCGGATCGTTGAGTTGCTGGTCGAAGATCACACCCATGGTGAAGATACCGGAGCAGCCGAGGTCGCTGGCGCGTCGCAGCTCGGCCACCGCGGCTTCCGGATTTCGCCACGGGATGCACGCATTCCATTTTAAGCGCCCGCCGGACTTGGCGCAGGCGGCGCCCATGTAGTCGTTGTACGCTGCGAGGATGGCCCCTTCCAACAACACGTCGTCGACCGAGTGCTGCAAGAACATCGTCGGGTAGATGACCTGCTGGTCGATGCCGAAGCGCCCCATGCCTTCGATGCGTCCAGGCACGTCTTGCAGGGTAGCGTCCCCAGGATTCACCCTTCCCGTCGCAGACGCGGAGCTGCCAGGCAAGGGAGCCTGGAACGTGCGACCTCGACCTCGTGTGGTGGGCACCGTCTTCCCTTCGATGATCCACACGCGGTTGCTGTCGGCGACCGGCGTGTCCATGGGCAGCGTGACGAGCACGGGCCGACGGGCATGGAAGCGCTCGTCCAGCTCGTCGAACATCTCCTCGGGCTCAAAAATGTGGCCGTCGGCATCCAGTACGTTCATAGTCATCCTCCGCCTGCCTCTAGTTCAGCACCATTCCGCCGTCGACGACGATCGTTTGTCCTGTGATGAAATCGCTGTCGCTCGAGCATAGGAACGTCATGATTCCCAACAAGTCTTCGGGGACCTGGACGCGCTTGATGGCGCGCACCTGCGCCACTCGTTCAAACGCCTGCATTCGCACGTCGTCGATTTCGTCCAGGCTCTGGGTCTGCCCGGGAGCTATTGCATTTACGTTGATGTTGAACTCGCCGAGCTCTTTCGCCAGGACACGCGTGAAGCCCATGACCCCGGCTTTCGACGTGACGTAGTGGGCGTACCAGGGCGTTCCGGAGTAGATAGTTCCAGAGCTGATGTTCACGATCTTCCCGCTGCGTCGCTCTTTCATGTGGGGAATAACGGCACGGCTACACAGGAAGACGCCGCGGAGGTTGACCGCCATGACGCGGTCCCACTCGTCGAGCGGTATCTGCTCGAAGGGAACGCGGGAGAGAGCCGGCCGCTGAAAGATCGCCGCGTTGTTCACGAGGCCGTCGATGCGGCCGAACCGTTCGAAGGTGGTGGCGGCCATCCGCTCGGTTGCGGCTTGATCCGCGACGTCCATTTGGACGGAGATGGCTTCCGCCTCGAGCCTCCGCAGTCGCTCGGCGACCGCTTCCGCTCGCTCCCCGTCGATGTCCGTCACGACGACGCGGGCGCCCTCGGCCGCGAGTCGCTCGCAGTAGGCGCGGCCGATGCCCTGGGCACCGCCGGTAACGATGATGACCTTGTCTTCTAGCCTCGGCATGGAGCTAGTCCTTACCGGGTCACGCACCCGATCGAATCCTCTGCTTTAACGCAGGCAGAAAGGCGCTTCCCGCGGTCGCTTCAAGAGTGTCGCGATTATACGTCGGCTTGCAGGCCAGGTCAGGCCGGGAGGCGTGCTAGACTGGTCCGGCTGGGTGCTGCTGTACTGCAAGCACAGCAGCGGCCCTTTCCGGGTTGTGATGCAACAAAGGGTCGAACGGAGCAAGCTCGCCGCATGATGCCGATCTTGGACATCCAGCGCGCCTATGCAGCGATAGGCGATGCCGGGCTCCGCTCGCTCGTCGACGCGTTCTATCGGCGCGTGGAAGCCGATCCCCTGTTGCGGCCGATCTTTCCTCCCGATCTCTCGGAAGGGCGAGAGCGGCAGTACCTGTTCCTGCGTCAGTTCTTCGGCGGACCCGCGGAGTACAACGAGCGCCATGGGCATCCGCAGCTCCGCCGCCGCCATCTGCCCTTTGCGATCACCCGCGAGGCCCGGGATGCCTGGCTGGGCCACATGCTCGAGGCAATCGATGAGGTGCAGATCCCCGAGCCCTACGCAAGCCTCATGAAGGCCTACTTCGAGCGCTTCTCGCTGGACATGATCAATCGCGGAGACGACGGAGAGTTTTTGGATCCCAGGCCGGCGATCCTGGTCGATCTGAATCAGCCAGAAGGGCCAGATCGGCCGTAGAGCCGTCCCTTAGAATCACGGCGAACGGGCGAACGGTGGAGGGTTGTGATGGCGGCAGCACCGGCATCCTCGGTAATCGGCAAACCTATCCCACGCGTCGAAGGGCGCGACAAGGTCAGCGGCGCGGCCACCTACGCGGTCGATGTCGTGCTGCCCGGCATGCTCTGGGGCAAGAACGTGCGCAGCCCCGTCGCTCATGCGCGCATCGTCTCGATCGACACGTCGCGGGCGCTCGCACTGACTGGCGTGCGCGCGGTGATCACCGCGGCCGACCTCCCGCAAAAGCGGGTTGGGCGGGCGCTCGGCGACTACGAGGTGCTGTGCAGCGAGCGTGTCCGCTTTGTCGGAGACGTGGTTGCTGCCATTGCCGCTGATTCTTTGGAGACCGCAGAGGCAGCCGCCGAGCTCGTCGACGTTGTATACGAAGAGCTACCGGCGGTGTTCGACCCAGTCGATTCGCTGAAGGCGGACGCTCCCGTCCTGCACCCCCAGGTCCGCTCGTACCGCGGCTTCCCTGAGGACGTGCCGGCCGATCTGCGGAACGTCACGTCGCGATTGGTGGTTGAGCGCGGCGACCTGACAGCCGGTTTTGCCGAGGCGGACGTCGTTGTCGAGGCGACCTACCGTACGCCGATTCAGCACCAGGTCTACCTCGAGCCATACAACTGCGTCGCGCGCATCGGCGAAGATGGTCGAGCGGAGTTCTGGGGACTGAACAAGATCCCCTTTGCGCTGCGGAACGAGCTGTCGGGCACGCTCGATCTCCCGACCGATCAGATCTTGATGCACGCGGTGCACATGGGCGGAGAGTTTGGCGCCAAAGCGAGCCCGGGCGATGCACCCGCGGCGTACTATCTGGCGCGCGCGACCGGGCGGCCCGTGAAGTTCGTCAACAGCTACCAGGAAGAGCTCATCGCCGGCACGCCGCGCCACTCCGCGGTGATCAAGATCCGCACGGGCGCCAAGCGCGACGGGACGATCACGGCCTGGGACGCGCAAGTCCTGTGGAATGGGGGCGCCTATTCGGGCCACAAGCCTCCGCTGTTCAACGGCAACCTGGGCGGCTCGAACAACGCCGCGGGCTGGTGGACGATCCCGAACGTTCGAATCGAAGCGCTCATGGTCTATACGAACAATGCGCCGTGCGCGTACTTCCGTTCCCCTGGCCAGCCGCAGACGGTGTTTGCCGCGGAGGCGCAGATGGACGCCGTTGCGCGGGAGCTGGGGATGGATCGCATCGCCATCCGCTTGAAGAATCTTCCCTCCGATACGTTTGCCGGGCAGGCGGTGCAGAGGGCCGCGGACGCCATCTCTTGGTCCAGCGCGAAGCCAAAGAACGTTGGCCGAGGGGTGGCTGTCGGCGCGCGGGGTACTGGCGCGGGCACGGCGACTTCGGATGTGACTCTCAACCCGGACGGGACGGTCACGGCGATCACCGCGCTGCCGGACCAAGGCACAGGCGGGCTCACCGTGGTGGCCCAGATCGTGGCCGAAGCGTGGAATGTGCCGCTGGACCGCGTGAACGTCGTACACGGCGATACCGACATGCTACCGATCGACGTAGGCTCAGGCGGGAGCAGCATCACGAACTCCGCGGGCCACGCAGTGATGGCGGCGAGCCGAAAAGTGCAGGAGCAGCTCGCGCCACTCGCCGCGCAGATGCTGGGAGCCTCTGAGGCTGAGTGGCTCGATGGCGCCTGGCACGCGGTCGGGAGCTCTGCGGGCCGAGCCATCTCCGTCGAGGAGCTGGCGACGGAGATGCTGCGACCAGGCGACGAGCGCGCGCATGGCCAGGTGACACTTGCACCGGACCGCAGCCCGAACCAGCTCTACTGCGGGCAGGCGGCCGAGGTTGAAGTCGACCCCGAGACTGGCTCGGTGCACCTGCTCAAGATCGCGACGGTCCAGGACGTCGGGACCATCATCAACGAGATCGGCCATCAGGGTCAGATCGACGGCTGCGTCGTCCAGGGAATCGGTCTAGCGCTGACGGAAGAGATCGGCGTCGAAGAGGGGCGCGTTACGACGCAAAACCTCGGCGACTACAAGATCCCGTCGGAGCGCGACATCCCCGAGCTCATCACCATCAACGTCCCTGCCGACAACCTCGGCCCGGGCCCCTTCAACGCCAAGGGCATCGGCGAGACGCCGCACGTCCCAACGGCCGCGGCGATCGCCAACGCGGTCGCGGACGCCATCGGCGCGCCGTTGTACCAGCTCCCGCTCACGGCTGAGCGGGTGTTGGAAGCAATCGAGCGGAAGGGACCCACTTTTGTTCAGGCAGTGTTCGACTGCTAAACTTGGGTTGACAGAATCTGGGCGGAGACCAGCCCAGAGAGGGCAGAGCTACATGAACGCGCTTTCGACGCCGCTCCTCGAACGAACTCCTCGCCAAGCACTCAATGCCTTGGAAGAGGGAATGGGTCTCTCGGAGGACGAACTCGCCCAGGCACTCGGCACGAGCCGCCGCACGCTTCAGCGCTGGCGGATTGGGACTGCGCATCCGCAACAGGCGGCACGGCAGCGGCTCGCGGAGCTTCTGCAACTGTGTGAGCGTGTCCAAGGGACATTCGAGGGGGCGGACGCACTCCGCCGGTGGTTTCACACCCCAAGTCGCTACATGGGCGGCGTTACGCCTGCAGAGGCAGTCCGAGTCGGACGGCTGGATCGGGCAGAAGCGGCGCTCGAAGCACTCGACTCCGGCATATTTCTGTAGGCCTGCCGCGAAGTGGCTCGGCCCGCCGGCTGGAATGCGCGGGCGGCCCTGGCCTCGATACAAACGGAATCCTGGAAGGGCCATGCGTGGCGCTTTCACCGGCGAAGGTATGACGCCACCGACTCCAGCGGTTCACGCATGGTCTCGGGCCGCTACCACCGAGCGCCAGGGGAGTTCCCAAACGATGAGGTCTGGGCGGCCCTCTACCTCGCACTCAGTCCGGAGGTTGGGCTGGGCGAAGTGCTCCGGCATTTCGATGACTTGATGCCCCAGTTGAACGAGTATCGACTCAGCGAACTCGCGGTTGAGATCAGCGTCGTGTTTGACTGTCGCAATGCTGCGTCGCTGGGCCTGACAATGGCCGGCCTGATCCGCGACGGAGACTTCCTGCTAACTCAGGAGCTTGCAGCCGAGGCCATCACTCGGGGCGCAGAGGCCATCCTTGTCCCTTCAGCGACCAAGTTGGGCGATAACTTGATTGTCTTTCCCGAACGGTTAACTGCCGCCTCCACCGTGACCTTCATTGGCAGTAGAGATCCTCGACTTTACGTCCGCCGGTAGGCAGAAGCGCCGATGGCGTTCACTCGGGACATGATGGAAACGATGGTCGCCTGGTGTCGGGATAGCGCGCGTGATCGCCTCCATTTCCTCGGGGTGCCCGGTAGCGTAAAAGCCAACGCCTCGCATACGGCTGCGAGGGGTATGTCGTACTCGTCGGCAATGGTCTCGGCGCTCATCCCCATCTCGTACTCGCCGGGGATGGTGTAGACACGTAGGCCCGACCAGCTATCGCCATGTCGCCGTTGGACTTTGGGGTTAGGTACTGAAAGGCGAGTGTCTGGGTCACCAGCGCCGGATCGGCTCACGCGCGGGGAAGATCGAGACGATCGAAGGCAACGCCAACGTTGCGCAGGTAGTGGTCGGGCCTGAAGAGTTCGTCCAGGTTATCCTGGCCGAGCAGCGCGATGATTTGCGGGTGGGCTGATGCCAGATCGGCCAGGGGTGCGCGCGTATCCATGGCACGCTGCGCGAGCGACTTGACCAGCTCGTACGCCTCCGTGCGGCTGATTCGATCCGTGGCGAGCAGTGCATTCAGGAGCCGCGAGCCGTAGATCGCGCCGTAGGTCGCATCGACGTTGGCGGCCATCCGGTCGGGCAACACCACCAGTCCTTCGAGGACCTCTGCCGTGAGACGAGCGCTATAGGCTAGGCATCCAAAGACGTCTGGGAAGGTGAACCGCTCCGTGGACGAGTGGCTGATGTCCCTCTCGAGCCAGAGGACTGAGGAGCCAAGCTCTTCCTGAGCCGCGCTCCAGATGCGACGCGTGAGGCCACGCACGCGCTCGGTCAACTCCGTGTTGCGCTTGTGCGGCATGGCGCTCGACCCCTGCTGCGCCGCTGCATCGAAGGGCTCTCGCACCTCCCCAAGGTCCGTGATGGCGAGCAGACTCACATTCGTCGCGATCCGGCAGAGGGTTGCAGCATTCACGGCCATCAGGGACACGACCTCGGCGTGGCGGTCCCGACTGATCACCTGGGTCGCCGCAGGATCGGGAGCGAGTCCCAGGCGGCGGAGCGCGCACTCCTCGAGCTCTGGCTCAATGAAGACGCTGGTCCCCACCTCGCCAGAGAGCTTGCCGAAGGCGATCACGTCCCGCGCGCGAGCGATGCGCTCTTGGCCGCGCTGGACCTCAGCGTACCAGCCCAGGACTTGACGTCCGAACGTCTGGGGCATTGCGTGCTGGCCATGAGTGCGAGCGATCTGCACGGTCTCGGCATGATCGAGCGCGAGTGCGCGCAGCGCCTCGGCTACCCGCTGGAAGTCGGCCGCGAGGATGTCGAGCGAGCGAATGATCTGCAGCGCAAGGCTCGTGTCCAGAACGTCGCTGCTGGTATTGCCTCGGTGAATGTAGTTCCCGAGTTGGGCCGGGAGGCGCGACTGCACGAGGCGAATCAGTCGGTTCGTCTCGTGGCCCTCGGCACGGCTCAGGTATTCGATGTCGTCGGCGCTGAGGTCTAGGGCAGTGCGGATCTGCTCGATTTGCTCGGCGTTGGGGTCGCCGCGCAGCTCGTGCATGGCCTCGCACTGGGCCAGCCAAATGCTGGTCTGCGCCTCGAAGTAGCCTGAGGTCGACCACAACCTCGTCAGCTCGGGAACCTGGTCAGCGTAGCGAGCGGGCAGCGGCATGGCGACTCCTTGGCCAAGAGGGAGAGACTCGCCAAATGTTAGCAGAGCCCCCACAATATGCCTGCGCGCTGAACCACGACGGCCCGCCGCCCGAAGCTGACGGGCCAGTTGCTTACCGCTGAAACACTCGTCAAGGTACAGGGGTACGACGGCGAGTAGTCGACCATGAACATCATGATGTCATTGGCAACGGTGATGGGTCACCTGGGCGATCGAGAGTCTTTCACGGAGACTGCGCGGCATGGAGGAAGCAGCAGCCTGGGAAGGAGGTCAGACGCTATGAGGCAAGTTCAGGGCATCGGCTTCCCCGGGGTCGAGCAACAGCACATTGTCCGTACGTTCCCCCAGCAGGAGCAAAGTGAGAGAGGATGTCACGTCCCAACAACGACGGAATCGGCAAGATGGGTTGCGGTGCAGGTGGCGGCTCCAAGACGGTGAGCACGAACGATGTCGTGAAGCTTTGAAGCAGGAGATCGACGGTGACCACGCGCGTGTCCATTCGGCCGCCAACCCCGGAGCTGGGATTACCTCGTGGCAACCGGCGCATGTCAACCGCTCGCTCGATGAGCCGCTGAGCGTCTATGGGAGCCAGGATCGTGCGATCGGCGCCTGTGTCAACAAGAAGCCGTACATCCAGGCTCTGCCCAAGCGCGGGAAAGACGAACACCGCATCGAATACCGGTCTGCGACGGCCGCCCCTAGTGGAGAAGTACCCACGAATCATGAAGCGAGGATGAGTAGCTCGTCCTTTTCGGTGACATGTTCCACAAGTGCCTTTTCAATCGGGATGCCGCGTGCGTGGAGGTCCGCCAGTAGCTGGCGGGCATCACTATTCGCGCCAACAACGCGCTGATTGAAGATAGCAACCCATTGCTCGGGGTACACCTTCAAGAACTCCTGTTGGTGCGTCTCGTAATATTGCGCATCCTGACCGAACCGTGCGAGATCTGGCCCCTCCGCCATTGGCTCACCCCCTCCCGTACGCATTCATTATGCCTCCCTACGCATGGGCTATAGGCCGCTAGCGGCGTCGTTTAACTCGCGGCGGGGTGACCGAGCCAACTCGGCCCTCCCTCCCACTCGCGAGCAAGCCTAGTCTTCCGGGAAGCCGAGGATTGGGCGATACTTGGCGATGACCTGGTCGCGGAGCGCCTTCGGGCTGCGGGCCACTTTCGGAAACTGGTCGCGCAGGTGGAAGGTGCGACACGCGTAGAAGACCGCGAGGCTGTTGGTGTGGTCGCCCGTGTCGCGGCGCTGGGGATTCGCGGTCACGAGCGGGTCGAGTGGCGTGCTCCAGGCACCTTTGATGATCTCGATGTCGGACTCTGGGTCACAGCGGGTCGTCATGGCCCACATGACTTCCTTCCAGTTGCCCGGGTCGATGTCCTCGTCCACGATGACGATCCAGCGGCCGTTGCGGATGCCGGATGCCGCTGCCATGGCCGCCTGCTTCGCGTGGCCGGGGTACCGCTGCTTAATACTGATGACCTTCACGTAGGGGCTGTGGCTCGCCACGCCGACGATGTCTTGGATGCCGGCAGCCTCGAGGCGTGACTTGCCCTCGTCGCCGAAGCCGATGCCGCGGCCCTGGGCTCCTGGCCACAGTGGAGCGCGGTTATGGATGACCGGGTTGTTCCGGTGGTAGATCGCCTTCACGCGGATCACGGGCTGCGGCTCGCCGGTTCCCAGGCTTCCGCCTGAGTAGTAGCCGGGCCACTCACCGAATGGACCTTCGTTGCGAGCCTCTACGCTCGGCGGGGGCACCTCGCCCTCGATAGCGATCTCCGCGTGGGCTGGAATCGGCAGGCCGGTGAACTGGCCCTTGATGACCTCTAGCGGACGGCCGCGCAGCCCGCCAATGTAGTCGAACTCCGTCTGGCCATAGGGAATCTTGGTGTAGCCGGCCATGAACACCATGGGGTCGCCGCCGAAGGTGCACACGATCGGTGCGCTCTCGCCGCGCTCCCAATAGCGCTGGCAGATGAGGCGGCCGTCCTGGCCGGGGCTCATCCAGATGCCGAGCAGGTCCTTCTCGTGGACTTCGACGCGGTACGTGCCGACGTTGAGGAAGCCAGTGTCCGGGTCGCGGTTGATGATCGCGTCACCAGTACCGATGTAGCGACCGCCGTCCATGGCGTGGTAGCGCGGGACAGGGAACTTGAAGAGGTCGATGTCGTCGCCCGTGAGGACGTTCTCCATCACTGGGCCCGTCGGCACTTCCTTCGGCGGGATCGGCTTCATGGCCTTGATCTTTTCGCTGGCGAGCCGCTGCAGCTCGGAGCGCGGCTTGTCGATCGGCAGGCCTAGCGCGAAGGCAGCGCGCTTCTTGGATTCGGTCGTGAAGCTGACGACGCGGTATCCCGCGGGGTAGCCCTTGATCTCGTCGAAGATCAGGAGGGGCGGATCGTCTAGGAGCTCGGAGGTCACCTCATAGAGGGCGCCGAGCTCAAGGTCCCAGTCGACCCCCTTGATGATCTTGTAGTCGTCGAACTCCATGCAGGCGTCCATGAACTCCTGGAGCCCGTCATAGGCGGGTGTCTCTACCATTTCTGGTTCTCCTCTGCTGTGTGGTCACTGGCGGACATCCCAGTCCATGACGTTCCATGCCTGGGTCGCGTCGCCCTTCGCGGCACCGATCCCGACCATTCGGTTGTTCGCCAGCACCGGCTCGCCGTCATAAAACAGACCCATGAACGGGAGCTGGTCGGAGATATGGTGGATGATCTGCCCGATAGCCTCGATGCGCTGAGGTCGGGGGATGGTGGTCAAGTACCGGTCGAGCAGCGCGTCGAGCTCCGGGTTCTGATAGCGGGGGTTGTTGTCGCCCGTGAAGCGCTTCTCGGGTGTGCGTGCGCCGGCGCCATGGATGCGGAGCATGCCGCGAACGTCGTTTGGCTGACGCAGCATCTCGAACGCGGGGAACGTTGCGCGGTACTCCAGGTCCGTGGCCCGCTGGGGTGGGATGATGACGGTATCTACGCTCACGCCGACCTGGCGCCAAAAATCGCCAACGGCGAATGCGCTCTTCTGATTGATGTCGGTGTTGATGGTTCGGTACTCCACGTGCAGGGGCTGGTTAGCGGAGTCGCGGAACATCCCATCAGGACCGCGCGTGTAGCCCAGGTCCGTGACTTGCTGGATCGCCTTGGCAGGCTCGTACTCGTAACGGACGACCTGGCGCTGCTCGATCTCGCGATACTGGGGCTGATCGGGGTCGAGGATGCTGTGCGCCACCTTCGACAGCCCGAACTCTAGTGTGTCGACGAGTTGTTGGCGGTCGATGGCGTGCATCATCGCCCGACGAAATCGCGTATCTGACACGATGGCCGGGTTGGGATTCAAGAACTGGGCGTAGAGCACGATCCACGTCTTGGAAAAGGCAGTGTCGACCTTGCCGTTCTGCCACTGGTCCCTTGCTTGGAGCGCCTGTTCCAGGGAGATGCCGCGCCCAAGTGAGAAATCGACGGCGCCGGCGAGGATGTTGGCGACGAGGGTGGTCGGATCCGGGAAGAAGCGGACCTCCAGCTCGTCGAGCTTGGGCCGGCCGAGCACGTACTGATCGTTGGCGGTGAGGACGATGTGGCTGCCGCTCACCCATTCCTTCAGCTTGAAGGCCCCGGTGCCGACGAACTCCTGGCTGAAGTACAGGTGGTCCGTGAGGGTCATCTTGTCGCCGTTGTAGGTTGGCTCCAGGATGTGGCGCGCCAAGGGCATCGCGAGTTTCACGACGCCCCCGCTGAAGAGGGAGTCGGCGTTGATAAAGGTGCTCTTCCAGTAGACGGTCAGGGTCGCGGGATCCGGGGCGTCAGCGCGATCGATCAGGTCGAAGGAGCGGTCCCGGAACACGGCAATGTCGGGATCGCGCACGACGTTGAGCGTGAAAACGAGGTCGGCCGAAGTGAATTTCGTACCGTCGTGCCAGGCGGCATTCGGCTTGATCGTCCAGGTCGTTTCCATCTGCCCGTCTGGGTGGACCTTCCACAGCCCGTTTTCGAGGCTGGGGACGGCCACGGCAAGCTGTGGCAGGAGCGCGCCTTGCTCGTCGAGGCGGACGAGACCCGCGTTCACGAGGTCTTCGACGTTGTCTACGCCCGCAACGGTCGCGGGATTCAGCTTCGTGTTGAGAGTTGGCGGGTCGAACTTGATGGCGGCAACGGCCCGCCTGGGCGTCGCGGGGGCAGCGGACCTCGCATCCTGCCCAGAGGTGGATTGCGGCGCGGGCGCCGCGCAGGCAGCAAGAAGGACGACGACTGTGAGAACCGTATAGCCAATGATCTTGCGTGTCACGTGCATTAGACGCGAGCGAGTGTCTGCTGGGCGTTGGGAAGGAAGCGCTGCCAGACGGTGCGCCAGTCCTCGGAGCTCGGGATCACGACGTCCAACGCGCCGAGGCCGGTCAGGCGGTTCGTCTCTTCATCTCGAATGACGTGGGGTGGATCGCGGCCCTCTTGCACGTCCTGGATCGCCTTGAGGAGCAGTAGGCGCTGCATGACGATTCCCTTGTCCGTATAGCCTGTGTGCTCTTGGCTGCGGTCCTGGATCGTTCCAGGGCCTTCGGTAGCCATCGCGTCGTGGGTATGGAAGAAGAGGCCGAGCCCGATGTAGCTTCGGGTCTTCATCTCTTCGCGGTCCTGGAGGTAGCGATTCGTGCGGTTGCGTGTGAGGAGATAGCCGGGGCCGATCTCCTTTGTGGTCTCGCGGCGCGCTGCCTCCGGATCGATGGGTGTCTTCCGACTGAAGTTGAACATGAACTTCCAGTGGCGCTCGTCGTCGATCGGCACGTGCCAGTTCACGCCGTAGCCGTCACCTCGGCCGCCGCCAGCGAATGCCGCGAGGTTCGGGAAGATGAAATTGCCGATGCGGACGTAGCGGCTGTCATTGCCCGCATCGCGCAGCGCGAAGATGCGGAAGCCGAAGTCGGTCTGCTCGACTTCGAGGGTCGGGGACTGGTCGCGACCGAACAGGCTGTTGGACGACACGTTGCCGTTCGTCTCCGCGTTTGCGGGGCGGGCGTCGACCATGTCGTCCCGCAGGAAACGATGGAGGTAGGAGAGGTGCGTGGGGTCGATGTTGCCCTCGTTGCCCTGGAGGTAGTTGCATTCGTAGACGGTCTTCATCACGAAGCTCTGGCCCTCGGGCATGTGGAGGAACTCATAGTTCGGGAAGAGCGGCGGCTCCCCGGGGCCGAAGTAGCCGAAGATCACGCCGCCCGCCTCGTGGCACGGGTAGGCGGTCTGGTGGATCCGCTCGTGGAACGTGCTGCCCGCCGGCTCGCCCGGCTGCTCCAGGCAGCGACCGTGAACGTCATAGAGCCAACCGTGGTAGATGCAGCGCAGTCCGCCGTCTTCTACGCGGCCATAGCTCAGATCGGCGCCGCGATGGGAGCAGTGAAGCCCCAGCAGGCCTGGTCGTCCGGCGTCGTCTCGAAAGAGGACGAGCTCCTCACCCAGGATGCGGAGCGGGACCGGTGCGCCACCCGCGGGTAGCTCCTCCGCGAGCGCCACTGGCTGCCAATAGCGGCGAAGCAGGTCTCCAGCAGGAGTGCCGGGGCCTGTGCGGGTGAGTAGCTCATTCTGTTCCTGGGTCAGCATTGCGACTCCTCCGAGATCACGTGGGTATTGATGTGCAGCGATTGTATGCTGGCGTTCAGCTAACGGCCAGTTCTGTTCGGATCGCAGTGGCGACGAGGTGGCCAGTGTCTCCGGTCACCGCCTCGATCTCGATGCGTCCGACATCCGTCCGTCGGCCCATGAGAGTCGATAGGCGACAGAGCGCATCTCGAATCGCTGCGCGATCAGCCGGCGGTTCTCCATCCGCACCATCCAGCAGCTCGTGCCCGTGGATGTCGACAAGCATCTCGTCGGCGCTCTCCGCGTTCAGCGGAGTGAGCCGCACGGCGTGGTCGTCTAGCACCCGCCCGATCGAGCCGCCGAGGGCAAATGTTATGACTGGGCCGAACTGGACATCGCGGTGCGCTCCGAGGAGGACAGCGATTCCTCGCTGTGGCGTCTTTGCTGGCTCCAGGCGCACCGACGAGAGAATCTCGCGCGATTCAGCGGAATCAATGGAATTGGCGTTGGCGTTCCACGCTCCGCTGGAATGGGAGGCGGAGATCTCCTTGCCCGTTGGGCCGTGGATGAAGCGGCTGTATTGGGCCATGAGGCCCAAGGCGCGCAGCCCACGTCCGTAGCCCTGGAGGAAGGGGATGCGGCGCTCGCGAATGACCGCTTCCCACTCGTCGCAAAACTGGTCGCACGTTCGCGAGAGGACGGGGAACAGGCGATCGGGATGGGCAGCGCGTGCGGTCTCGAGCTCGGCGAGCCTGTCGGTCAATATCCGGAGTCCGCCCGTTCTCGGAATCGTGTAGCGGGAAACGACGATGTCGACGTCCGGCTCGGTCGCAAACACCTCGAGGGTCGCCGGGTATACCTCGGCCTTGTCGGGCTGGACCCACGAGCCGCCCGTATCGATGGGATTCGTACGGTACGTGTCCTCGGGGAGGTGAGCGTCGAGCTCTGTGAAGCCGGCGGGTGACGGGTCGGGAAGCACGACGCCAGCCGTAGCCGCTGTATCACAGACGAGCCCCTTACCGCCGCCTGAGATCTCGATCACGGCTGCCCGCTCGAGTCTACGCGTCCGCAAGATGTCGATGGCAGGAGCCAGCAGCGCGCCCATGTCGACGAGCTCGTCGATGTCGTCGACTCGGGTTACGCCATATTGATGAAAGAGCGCGTCGTAAACGGCGTCGTCGCCCGTATTCGCCCCCGTGTGGGTAAAAGCAGAGAGTTTGCCCTTCGGCGACCAACCCATCTTGAGGACGACGATGGGCTTGCGCGCCTCGGCAGCCCGGACGCAGGCCGCCACGAAGCCCGCTGGGTCGCGCGCGGTCTCGAGGATCGCCAGGATGACGTCGGTGCCGGGGTCAGCAACGAAGTAATCGATGTAGTCAGCGGCTGTGACGCCCGCTTCGTTGCCAGCGGACACGAGGTGACTGAAGCCGATCCCGCGAGGCACGCCACAGCTAATGACCTCGTTCATCAGTCCGCCACTATGCGAGATCAACGCGACGTTTCCCGCCACAGCCGGCGGCGTTGAGCTGGTGGCCGCGCATCGGTTGGCAACAGAGGCCAGGCCGAGGCAGTTGGGACCAACGACCAGCAGTCCACTCTTACGCGTCGTCTCCGTGATCCGACCCTGGAGCTCAGCGCCGTGCGCGTCGAGGTCTACGAAGCCCGTGGCCAAGATGACCGCCGCCTTGACGCCGACTCTGGCGCACTCGTCGACGACGTCCGGAATGCTGTCACGCGGGATCGCGATGACGACCATGTCGGGCGGCTCGGGGAGGCTGGAGACGTTCGGGTAGGCCTGCTGTCCGTGGACCTTGGTGGACCTGGCATTGATTGGGTAGTAGCGGCCCCTGTAGCCGATTGCCTGCATGCATTGCCATGGGCGAGCGCCCATGGAGGAGTTGTCCGATGCCCCGACGAACGCTATGGACGAAAAGTCAAAGAGTGGGTCGAGCCGATGGGGGACGCTCACCGCGATTCACACCTACCGTTGTCTAGAGGCTGAGGGTTTCGGGGGCGAAGAGCTCCTCCACCGCGACGCGTCGTTCGCAGAGACCTTGCTCGTATGCATAGGTGACAAATGCCTCCAGAGACTTGCGGTTCGCTTCGATGCCGTACGGCCAAGAGTCGTCGCCGAAGAGTTGGCGCTCCTCGTCGAGGTACGCCTGGAGCCAGGTGAGCGTGGTCCTCGGCGCGCCCGTCTCGCGGAGCCACTCATAGGCGCGCTGCTTCGACTCCGTGAAGGCGCGAAACAGGCTTGTGGCTAGGCCTGGGTTCTGCTCTTGCAGCGGGCGGCGCATGGCGAGGACGTGCATGATCGGCACGATGCCGCTGCGGCGGTAGTAATCCGCTTCGACCTCGTGGAAGTTGGGGAAGAGCCGGCGGATGTGGGGTGAACCCTGTTTGATCGCTTTCGGGAGACCGGGGCTCATGATGGCGTCCAGCTCGCCGGACTCGAGAGCCGCAGACAGCGAGAGACCATCGCGGATCTGCTCGATCTGAACGGACTTCGGCAGCCGTGGCGCCAGCGGGATGACGTGTCCTGGCGCGTCGAGCCCGCCAAGGAACCAGTGCATCTGCTCCGGAGCTACCCCATAGTCGTGCTGGAGGAGCCCTCGCATCCAGACCGCGGCGGTGACGGTGTAATCGGGCACGCCCATCCGCTTCCCGACGAGGTCTTCTGGTTTGGAGATGCCGCTCTTGGCGTTGACGAAGATGAAGCTGTGGCGGAAGAGGCGGGATGTAAAGACCGGGATGCCGATGAGGTTATGAGTGCCAGCGGCGATGCCGTTCGTGAGGCCAGAGAGAGACATCTCGGCAACGTCGAACTCGCCCTTGAGCACGCGTACGAAGAGCTCGTGGGGCACGTTGACCGGCTCCCACGAGATCTGGAATCCATTGGTGGGAATGCTGCCTTCGAACAGCGCCTTCGTTCGATCGTAGTCGCCGCATCCGACGTTGAGCTGCAGTGCCATGTGTCCCGCCTCCGCCCGGTCGCAGTGACCGGCGTGATCCGTGCGAACCGCATTGTACCCGGCCGCTCATCAGGGCTTGGTTTCCCAAAGGTGCGCGTCCCAGGGAAAACCAACGGTGACGTTCTGCAGTCGATTCCCGATCATCGTCGTCTCGGTGTTATAGAACAGGCCCATCACGAGCACCTGATCCGTCGAGTGGCGCACGATCTGACGGAGGACTTGAAGCCGATCCTGACGAGGAATCGTTGCGAAGTGCTGTTCGATGAGGGCGTCGAACTCCGGATTTGCGTACCGCGAATTGTTTTGCCCGACGAAGCCATTCTCCGGCAGCGGCGACTGCGAGCTGTGGATGCGCTTGAGGTAGTTGATGTCGACCGGCTGGTTGTACAGAAGGTAGCCCGGGAACCCGGCCATGTATGGTCGGTCCTGAGCGCGCTGGATCGGCACGACGATCCCCTCGACTCCCATGCCGAGCTGCTTCCAATAGTCAGCGGTGATGAACATCGACCTGATGCCGATCTCGATCCCGCGATTTCGGATTTCCAGGTTCAGCGGCTGATTGGCGCGGTCCAAGAACAGGCCGTCGGCGCCGCGATGGTAGCCCGCCTCCTCGACGAGCTGGGCAGCCCGACGAGGATCGTACTCATAGCGCACCGCGCTCCCCTCGACGTCCCTGTAGTCGGTCTCCCTCGGGCCGAGGAAGAAATGCGCGACCGACGAGATCCCTGGGCGCAGGAGCGAATCCACCATGGTTTGCCGATCGACGGCGTGAAGCAGCGCCCGTCTGAATCGCAAGTCACCGGTAACGGCGGGCTGGGGATTGAGGAGCTGCGGGTACATCACCTGCCAGGAATTGAGCTGGACCTCCATCCGACCCTCTTGCCACTGATCGGTGACTTGGACCGACTCATCGAAGGAGAGGTTTCGCCCGAGGGTAAGCTCGACGGCTCCTGCCAGGATGCTGGCCGCCAGGGCGTTCGAATCGGGGATAAATCGGACCTCGATCTCGTCGATCTTCGGGCGTCCGAGGACATAGCGCTCGTTCGCGTCCAGGGTGAGATGGCTGTCGGGGATCCACTCCCGCATCTTGTAGGGCCCTAGCCCGAGATACTCGGCGTTCCAGTAGGGAAGCTGGAAGAGGGTCATCTTGCTTTCCAGATAGGGCCGCTCGAGGACGTGCTTGGGAAGCGGAAGCGTGTTGGCATCGGTGGAGAAGAGGCCATCAGCCTGGATGAACGGCTGCTTCCAACGGACGACGAAGGTTCGCTGGTCCGGCGCCTCAACACTCTCGATGGAGTCATACGTGATGTCGTTGAAGATCGCGAGCTCTCGGTCCTGGCCGACACGGACGCTAAAAATGAGATCCTCCGGGGTCAACGGCACGCCATCATGCCACGTAGCGCCGGGCCGAATGGTCCAAGTCGTCACCATCCTGCCGTCGGGTTCGACGCGCCAGAGGCCATTCTCGACGCTCGGCACCGCTTCGGCGAGATGGGGTCTGAGCTTGCCCTCTGCATCGACCGCCGTGAGACCGGTGTTAACGAGGCGCTCGGTGTGGCTCGCGCCAGGTATGCCCGCGGCGCCAGAGGAGTTGATGGTATTGCTGAGAGTCGGCGGGTTGCCGAGGATGGCTGCGATAACACGCTTGCGGGGAGCAGTGCTGTCGGACCGCGCCGACTCGCCGCGCTCGGTGGGGCGGGAGACTGGGGTGGCAGATGTGCAACCCACGAGAACGAAGATCAAGGCAATCCACGTCAGCCGAGCGCACGCCTCGTTCATCAATTGATTGTCTGCCGCGGATGGGTAGTTCACTACTCGGCCAACGCTTTCAGCAATGCTTCCCTTGGGTCCGCGTAATAGAGAATACTGAGCTTCATAGCCATTTCGTCGCTGAGGTCATTGAGCTGCTTTCGCGCGGAGATCGGGATGGCGTGCCCTTCTCGGTGCGTGCATACTGGGTCATGTCTTAGTGAACTCCTCCCAATCGACCCCAAGATCCCGGGCTGCCGCGCGCACCGTTCCGAGTTTGAGATCCTTGCTGCCCCAGTCCGGCAGGACCGATGCGCCTCCTGTCGCCGGGTTGCGCCATTTGCGGTGTGATCCGCTGCTTCGGCGGGGCAGCTCCTCGCAGCCGAGGCGTCGTAGCTTGGCCGCGGCTTCGCGGTAATTCAAGGGGAGGGTACCACCAGTAGGTCGAACTGCAACGCGCCCGTCTCGGGGTCCTGCACGAGGCCTGCGGGGACCGGACGACCGGTATCCTCGTACAGCTCCAGCGTGGCGAGCAGCGCATCTCTGGCGTTCTCCACCGCGGCCTCAAGCGAGTCGCCCTCGGTCACCAGTCCGGGCAGCGACGGCGACGTGACGGTGTAGCCTCCCTCTGGCTGAGGCGCCAGGATCAGCGAAACTCGGTAGACTCGTGCCATGGTCAAGCCTCCTTGCCTTGGGCAGCACAGGGATGGGGCGTCTGCGTGGTACCAGACTCCCGGTCACCGAGCGGCTGCCTCGCGAGCCGCGGTTGTCGCGGCGATCGTCAGATCTTTGTCGTTGATGCGCTCGGAGCCATCGGGGACTCAACGCATCAACCGCTGCCACTCTCGGTAGATCCCGCGCTGGGTGGCCTCGTTCGCGCCTTCGCCCCGGATCTCGCCATCCGGCATGACTTCCTCCTGGTGGACGCCGCGCATGAAGAGGACCCACTCCGCTATGCGCACCTGGAGGCCCTCCTGGCAGCGGGCGAACGCCTCGACGTCGTCGGGCTGGCCGAATCCCGCCGCCGAGGCCCACCACGAGAGGTCTTGCACCTGAAACCGGTTCATCTCGTCCGGCGCGCCCTTGAGCGTATAGGGGTACGCGGTGATTTCCGTTCGGTCCACTGCGACGGGGCGCAGGACGCGGAAATGGTGGCGGTTGGGTTGGATAAAGAAGTTGGGGAAGAGGACGAGCTGGACGTCCGAGTTCAGGATCTCCCGAGCGCGGTCGGAGCCGTAGCTCCGCCCCAGCGCACGCGCGTACTCAGCGCCGCCGTGCGCCGCGGGACCGTTCCGCTGGCCCGCCAGATAGAGCTTCTGCGTCGTTCCGTGTCCGTGGCCGAAGGTCGATACGCCATCCCAGATGTCCTCGGCGCGGTGCCCATCTTCCAGCCGAGAGAGCGAAGCAGCCTGGCGCTCTCCTCGACGCGTTTTTGTGGCAAACGCAATCTCGTGGGTCACTGGCGCGTGGTAGTGATCGATCCAGTTCTCGACCTGCAGCTTCCAGTTCGCCGGCGCTGCGTACTTCGAGAGGCCCGCGCTGACCTCGATCTCGCCCTCGGGAGAAGCATCCAGCGCCAGGTCGAGGTACGTCTTGGCCTTGCCGAGATGGTCCACCAACGGCTCGACCGTGGGGTTCATGCTGGCAAAGTAGAAGCCACGGTAACTCTCGAGCCGTGGCGCGGGGATTAAACCGAGCGACGCCTGATCGAACTCGGGCCCATAGCCGCCCCGTGCCGTGACGATCGCTAGGTCTCCGCGCGTGTTGTAGGTCCACCCATGGTAGCCGCAGCGGAAGGCGCTCGTGTTACCTCGCTCCTCGCGGCACACGACGGCCCCGCGGTGCATGCACCGATTCATGAGGACGCGGATGTGGGCGTCACTGTCCCGCGTGATGATCACCGGATTCCGCCCAATGAAGGTAGTCTTGAAGTCGCCAGAGCGAGCGATCTCGCTCTCGTGAGCCACGAACACCCACGAGCGCTCGAAGATCCGCTCCATCTCGGCCTCGAAGATGGCGGGATCCGTATAGACCAGGCGATGCACGCGGTCTGATTTGACCAACTCGTCGACGTCGATGTCGTCCGCTCGAACAGCAATGGCCATCAGCTCACCTCGGGCGTTTCAAACCAGGAACGTAAGGTTCGACACGGGCATGTCGCGACTCAACAGCCATGCCTGCTTGAGGCTGATGCGCCATGCTCCATCTTCCCAGCGCAGGTGGTGTCGGTAGTGTCCCCCGAGCGATCGCTCGTCGCCCGCGCCCCCTTGCACCTTGCGAAGCTCGCGGACCACGAAGACCGAGCACACGACCGTTTGACCATCCTCACCGACCTCGACCTGCACGTTCGAGATCATTCGGCTGGTTAGGGAGGGAGGGTTTTGCGAGAAGCGCCGCGGATGCTGGAGCTGCCACACGCGGTCCTCGAGCTGCGTGCGATCGTCGTAGACGAGGTGGGTTACGAGCCCAGGATCCTCGCCCTGACCGCAGGGTATCCAGTAGCGACCGTCCTGCGTGAAGAGACCCAGCCAGTCGTCGAAGCGGCGCTCGTCGAGCAGTCGAGCTTCCTGATAAAGGAAGTCTTCTGCCTCTTGACGCGTCAAGGGGGGCGCCATTCGGGGGTCCTCCTGCGAGGCTCCGGTCAGCTCAGGCGGCAATCATAGCACGTGGTCCGGATATACTCGGCGCACCCGGGGACGGTTTGCACGTCTCTCGACGTGTGCAGCGCGCGTGAGGCAAGCGGGGGCTATCGGTGACTGGCCACATCATCGTCTGTGGCATGGGCCAAGTCGGATATCGCGTTGTGAGTTTGCTCAGGCGCCTTCAGCAGCCCACAATGGTCGTCACTTTGCCGACCCGCGCCGATTGGGTGCGCGAGGCGACGGGCCGCGGCGCGACCGTGCTGATCGGCGATGCGCGCGACCCACAGATGCTCATCGATGCAGGCATCGCCACGTCGCGCGCCGTGATCGCTGTGACCGACCAGGACGCCGTCAACATCGGTGTAGCGCTGGACGCCAAGCGTTTGTGTCCAGGGGTCCCGGTGGTGGTGCGGCTCTTCGACCAAGGCCTGGCCGGGCAAGTAGAGAGCTCGTTCGACATTCGGCGTGCTCTGAGCATGTCGGCTGTGGCGGCGCCGGCGTTCGCATCGGCCGCGATGGGAGATCAGCTACTCGGCTCGTTCGCCATCGACGGCGTTCCGCACGTCATCGCCCGGTTGCCCGTCGAGAGCGGCGATGGCGTGGATGGCAAGACGATTCAGGAGCTGGCTACCGGCCGCCATCTCGCTCCGGTCGCGCTCGATCGGCCAGGCGACGCGTGGACGCTGGTTCCTGACATCTATTGCACCCTCCGTCCTGACGACGTCGTCTCGGTATTGACGAGGTCTTCTGCGTCGGATGAATCGAGCGGCCCACCGCTCGAAACCCACCACACAGCGCGGAAGTCTGCACTGGGTTCAGTCGTGGCGCATTCGAGGCGCATCCTCGATCCTGGAAACGCCCTCCACTTGTGGGCCGCCGCGCCACTTGGCTTGCGCATTGTGCTCAGCGCCCTGGTGTTGTTCATCGCGTTGAGTGTGCTCGTGTTCAACCTTGGGATGGGACTGAGCTTCGTCGATGCCCTCTACTACGTGACCGCTACGATCACGACGACAGGATATGGCGACATCACTCCTCGGGACGCGACTGATGCGCTGAAGCTCTATGCGATTGCGATGATGCTGCTCGGATCGGTCCTGTTCGCTGCTCTCTATTCGGCGATCACGGATCTCCTCATCAGAACGCGCTTCGAACAGCTCCTCGGACGCGAGCAGATGCCTGCCGAGGATCACGTGGTCGTGGCGGGTTTGGGCAACCTGGGGTATCGGGTGATGGAAGAGCTGCGGCGCTCTGGCACGAGCGCCGTTGCCATTGAACGGAACGCAGACGCCGAGTTCGTAGCAGCCCTTCGTCAGCATGGTCCCGCGGTCATCGGCGACGCGCGTCTCGTTAACACATTGCTCAAGGCAGGAGTGGCAACCGCTACCTGTCTCGTCGCCGCGACTGGTGACGATGCGGCGAACTTGGCCATCAGCCTTTCCGCCAAGGAGCTGAACGGAGAGCTGCGGACGATCGTCCGTCTCTTCGACTCGGATCTCGCCCAAAAGGTGCGTGGAACGTTGAGCGTTGACGCCGTTATGAGCGCGTCCCTCATCGCCGCCCCGGCATTCGTGGGAGCCGCGCTGCACGCGGGGGCACTCCACGCCTTCGAAGCGGCCGGGTGTCTCGTTGTGCTGCTGCGTCGGACTGCCGGCCCAGAGCTCGTGGGTGTCCGTCCCTCCACGGTGCGGCAGGACTTGTGCGTCGTAACGCGCCGCCGCGGCAATGTGGGTGCGTTCGAGGTCGGGTTCGACGATCTTCCCCTCGAGGCGGGGGAAGAATTCATCGCAATCGTGTCGCATCCATTGATCGACTAGGCTGGAAAGAGCGAGGAGCCAGACATGTATCTCACAGCACGCATTACGATCGACCTCTCCAACACAGCGGTAGAGCTGAGGCCGCCCAGCAACTTCTTCGGCGGCGTCGCCAGTGTCTTGACAAAGGGCCGATGGTCTACGCAAGAAGAAATCGAGACCTACAAACTGCTCGCTTTTGCGCAATCGACGTATCGTGCGCTGCGCGACGTCGGCGTTTCCGACGTGCTGCGCGTGGCAATTGGCAACGAGGTCATCTACGAGGACTTTGACGAGCGTCCCGACGACTTCGAGCTCGCGATGGAGGAGCTGGAACGGCGGCTGAGGCGCGGGGTGGAGCCGGAACCGACGAAGAGGCTGGACCTCGTTCTCCGTCATCAAGATAACGTGCTGACCTACGTCATCGATCTGAGCTTTCGTCGGGAGCACAAGCTGGGGGAGCATCCCGTGGACATTCGGATCACGGCGGTGCCCGCGGAGCTTCGAAGACTTACGGATGAGACCAACGCCGCCCACGAACAGCGGATGAAAGCGCAATTCGAGACTCAGGAGCAGCTCGACGATGCTACGGCGCGCTGGCGGGCGCAGCTCGATCGGTTCGTCGCGACGCTCGAGGGGCATTTCAGCTCGACTCTTGGTATCGATGGCGTGACGACGCTGGTGAGCACCGCAATCCCGTCCGAAAGAGGGCGAATCTCGCTGGCGCACGCCCTCACGTACGGTCTGCCTTTCTATGGGTTCGCGATGGCGGATCTGCTTTACCTGTCGATGTGGGATTTGATTTGGCAGCGCAATCTCAACATGCATGACACGTACTACGGTGACCCTTGGACGGGGGGTTACTACGTTGGAGACGAGGGCTGGGATTACGGGGTGGCCCAGATGACGACGCCGCCCGTGACCACTGCCTCAATCTACGGACATGGACAGCCGCCCGGCACGGACGTGCTGGATCAATTCGCGTCGAATCCTGCGGACGCACCGACAGGCGGCGGCTGGTTCGGCAACCTGCACGGATTCTTCGACGTCCTGGATGTCGTTCCATGGGGTGGAGACGGCGGCGACATCAGTAGTGACGACAGCAGCGGTGGAGATAGCGGCAGTAGTTGCGGGAGCTGCGGCGGGGGCGGGTGCGGTGGTGGCGGCGGTGATTGATCCGCGCACAGGCGACGCGCTTGTAGGCGTCAGCTATCGGCCGAAGTGGCGCCGGTCCCTGCCGCAACCTTCGTCAGACGGCGGGTGCGTGATCGAGGTCATTGCCGAACACTATTACGGCGCCAGGAGCGAGAAGCTCGAAGAGCTAGATGCGATCGCTCGCTCTTATGACGTGCTGCCTCACGGGCTCGGTCTTTCGCTAGGGACGGACGCGCCGCTGGACGGCGGCCTGGTTCGGGCGTCTGCACAGCTCGCCGAGCGGGTGAACGCGCGCTGGTTCACCGAGCACCTGGCGTTTACTGGCGTTCCCGGCCTCAGTTTGGGCCATCTCGCGTCTTTGCCATTTACGTGGGAAGCGGTCGAAGTAGTGGCTCGGAACACGCGCCAATGGCGCGAGGTGGTCGGCGTGCCGGTATTGCTGGAGAACATCGCCTACATAGTGAGCCTACCCGGCGAGATGACAGAGGCTCAGTTCATCGGTGAGGTCCTCGATCGCGCCGACTGCGGTCTGCTCCTTGACTTGCACAACCTCTACGCGAATGCGCGCAATCACGCGTACGACGCCGTGAAGTTTCTGGAGTCCCTTCCGCTGGAGCGGGTCCTGCAGGTTCACGTCGCGGGTGGCCGCGATGAAGCGGGACTGCGGCTCGACAGCCACGACGCGCCAGTTCCAGAGGAGGTTTGGGATCTTCTCGTCTGGCTCGCACCCCGGGCCCCGTTGCAGGCCGTGATCGTCGAATGGGACACGGACTTGCCCGACTTCGCTGTGATGCAAGCGCAGATGGACCGAGCGCTACGGGTGGTCGAGGTGGAGTGCGTTGGCGCTGCTTGACGTGCAGAGGGCGTTGGCGCGCCTCTACACGGACGAGGTCTATCGCGGTTCGGCCTTCGGGGATGGGTCCGATGCGACACGGTCCTCTCTGGGCACGGAGGAGGCCGGGTGGCTCGAAACCTTGGACCGCACTCGAGTCGAGCGCTACGCGCGCTCGCTCCGTCGAAAGCGCATGCGGCTCGTGCGAGATTGGGTGCCGCTCATCGGGCGGTCGATGGGCGAAGTGTTCGCGACGGTCTTCAACGCCTATGCGAGGGAGAATCCGTCCGTGCCAACTCGACCATTGGACGACGCGATGGGGTTTCTCGACTTCCTGCGCCAATCGGGACTGCAAGAGCCGACGTATCTGCCCGACCTCGTTCGCTGCGAGTACCTCCGACTTCGCGTCATGCGGGCGGAAGACAAGCCGTCGCCTGGATTGGTCTTGTTGAGCGATCAAAGCGTGCTTCGACTCACTCCGCGAGCGACGGTCGAGCTGTTCTCTTTCGACGTGGCCTGGATTCGCGCGAGGCTGGCTAACGGTGAATCGGTCGACGCCATCCAAGCTCGGTGCTGGATCCTGGTCGGTCGGCCACTCGGCGCCTCCGATGCGCGCGTAACGAGAATCGAAGAGGCGAGCGCGCGACTATTGGCGCTGTGCGACGGCACGCGAACGCTGGGTGAGATGCTTGGTGTGCTGGCGGCCGAGGCAGGTTTGGCTGGCAGCCTGCGCCCGCGATTAGCGTGGGAGGCAACAGACTTCCTGCATCCGCTCGTGGCACATGGGCTGCTGACGGCGGGATAGAGTCCGCCCCTCTGCGAGCTGGACCTCTTCGCCCCCACCGTGTGATACCAGAAATCTGGACCGCCGAGCCGATCCACGAGTATCATCATGACACCATGATGTCAGGCGAAGCATATGAAACGCACCAATGTCTATCTAGATGAATCCCAATCCCGTGTCCTACGACATCTCGCCATTGAAGAGAATCGCTCTTTCACCGACCTGGTGAGGGAAGCACTTACTGAGTACCTTGTCCGTCGGGGCGTTGATGTCACGGCTAGTGTGACCGGCCCGAGAGAATCAGTTCCAAGCGATGATTGGGAGAAGCGATTTCTTGGGGTGCTTCAGCGAATCAGGTCGGGCGTCCCCACAAACATGACCAGCGCGGAAATCGAGGCGGAAATTACCGAGGCCCGCAACGAAGTCCGCGCATCCCGTCGCCGACGTAGGCCTTTGGCGGGTGGCTAACGGCGCTAGCGACGGTCTTCGATTACGATCTCACAGAGTCCCAGGGGCGTCGACTGGGCGCGCTGCCATGCCTCAAATTCCCGCTCGAGCTCCTCGAGAGCCGGGCCATCCGGCGCATCGTCATTCGGTTGAGAGGCAGTAAGTAGGCCGGCTTTGGCGAGTTGCTCCTCGATCGATTCGTTAATGACGCCCTTCTTCACAAAGCCTCCCATTGATCGCGCGACATTCCGGCTTGTTTCAGGATGCGGGCCAGGAACGCTCGTTCGATGTCACCGCCGTGGGGGTTTGGAAGAATGATATGCCAACGGTCTCTAATCATGAACTCGTGCTTGCCGCCAGCATATGGCCCGGCGAAGCCCGCGCGCCTCAACGCATCAATGAGTGCCCTTCGGCTGATCGGGCCGAAAGGGGGCATCAGGCTACTTTGGCAGTGGTGAGGTCGATGCCGTCCAGTGGAGGAATGGGGAACCCGTTGCTGAGCCCGAAGAGTATCCAGTCTTCCAAGGCGCTCTGAAGCTCGGCGCGACACGCTTCGAGCTTAGACTCGTTTGCGTACACGCCTTGCAAGCCTGGGATCTCGCCATAGTACGTGCCGTCGTCCAGCTTTTCGTACTCAGCTCGGCCCATGGCTGCGCGGATGTAGTCCGAGAGCACCGTATAGACCTCCGTCACACGTGTCTGGAGGATATGGTACGGGGCCGGTGGGCTACTCGCCCTGGTAGTCCCACTCGTAGGTCGGGTCTTTGTAGGCCTGCTCGGGCATGAGGCTCTTGAAGCCGCGCTTGGCGAGCTCGCCCTCGAAGGTCTGGCGGATCCAGGGATCCTCGTTGGGGTACTCGATCTGGTCGCGGGCGCGGTCCTCGACACGTTCGCTCTGCATCACGCCGCGGGGGGCGTGGAAGGCGAGGTAGCGGCCGGGCTTGTCTGCGACGTTGAAGTGCTGGTGGAACCAGCGGTTCGGGGGAACGAAGACGCTGCCCTCGTGCCATGGGATGAAGACCTTCTCCTCACCCTCGAGCCACATCACCGAGTAGCCCTCGCCGCCTGGGATGACGATCACGACGCCGGGGCCGTGGCGGTGGGCCTTCTTGTAGCTCTGGGCAGGGAAGACTGACATGTGGTTCGTGATCGTGGAGCCGGGGTAACGGATCCAGACCACGTGACCGCCGGCGCCGCGGCCGCGGAAGGGAACAAGGCTGTCCCAGGCGCGCATGTCTGGGAAGAAGTTGCCAAGCCAGTACGCCATGCCTGCGCTCAGGCCCGGTGCATTAGCTCCCTCGGCGGGCATCGAAATCTTGGCCTCGGAGTAGAATTCGCCCTCTGTCGCGGCGAGTGAATCGGAGTTCGAGTACGGGTTATTGAAGAAAAAGTCGGGATCGGGGCAAAGGGTCATGGCGACGGGCAGGTAGTTGTAGTGCAGCAGGCGCGCGGCGCGGTTACCCTGGGCATTCCCGAGCTGGTGGGTGCTGTTCCGCGGGATCATGAAGAGGCTGTGTGGCTGCCACTCGAAGGTCCGTGCCCGGCCGTCGGGGCCAGTGACCGTGGTCAGGCCGCGGCCGTCGGCCACGTAGATGACCTCGTCCAGCGCGAACTTCATGGGCGGGAGTGTCTTGCCAGGCGGGATCTCGGTCACACGAGCTTCGGTTACGCCCTCCTGGCCTGCGAGGGTGAGGATTGCGGCGTTGCACTGCCGCTCCTCCCACCATGCGAGCTCGAGGGTACGGACGTCCTCAACGTAGTACCCCGTATGGATCGGGATTGGGAGCGTCTCCAGCCAGAGGTCGTAGGGTTTCTCGAAGCCTACGCTGATGCGCTTCAGTCGTTCCGCCGGGCTAATGATGGTTTGTGCCATGGTTTCTGCTCCTTTTGGGGGCTTGAGGGGGGCCCTCACCCCTACCCTCTCCCACTGCGGTGGGCGAGGGAGTAGGCTATGACCCCGCTCTTTTGCTGCTCTGTTCAGCCAGAGCAGCAAACAAACGCTCCGCCGTGATGGGGAGCTCCTTGACGCGAACGCCGAGTGCGTCGCGAACCGCATTGGCGATGGCAGGAGCCACGCCGCTATTGGTTATCTCGCCCGCCGCTTTTGCGCCGAAAGGACCGGGACCGATCTCGGTCGGAACCAGAACCGTCCGAAGTGGCGGGATGTCCATCTCTGTCGGCATCTTGTATTCGCCCAAGCTGAGCGTTGTGATCTTGCCATCCTCGACGACCAGGTCTTCCATCACCGCATTGCCGAATCCGTAGACGAAGCTGCCCTCGAGTTGACCCTGGTGGGCGATGGGGTTGATGATAGTTCCCACGTCCACGGCCATCATCACGTCCACGGGCGTGATCTGACCCGTCTCGGGATCCGCCTCGACCTCGATCATGTAGGCGTAGAAGCTGGCGTCCTCGGGGTCCTCCTCGTGGCCGCCGATGCTGTCGTACTCGCCGCGGGTCGAGACGGGCGCTCCAGCGGCAATGCGCTGGGTCACCTCCTCGAACCCGGCGGACTCGGAGCCATCGCGCACGCGGAAGCGATTCTCTTCGAGGAGGACGTCGCCGGCGGGCCAACCCATGACTTCGGCGGCCAGCTCTTCGAGGCGCTTCTTCATCTCAGTGGACGCCATGATGGTGGCTCGACCGACGATGTGGGTCACCCGACTCGCGCCCGAGCCGGGGTCAGGCAGGGACTCGCCGGTGCTGCCGTAGCGGATCATGATCTGCTCGGGGGCAACGGACAGAATGGCGGAGGCAATGCGCCGAATGACTGTGGCGGAGCCGCTTCCCTGGTCGGGCGTCCCGTAGACGGCCTCGATCTTGCCGTCCTCGCGCAGGTTGAGCACCATCTCGGTCTTACCCTGACCGACGTCGCGGTGGCGCACGGCGATGCCCCGCCCGTGGTTGGGCGGAAGCGGCTTGCCCCAGTTTGATTCGCGCTTGATCGCGTCGAGCACCGCAACAACTTGCGGCTGGCGATAGTGCTCGCCTCGGGGTCCCGTTCCGCCCGGGCGAATGGCGTTCTTCAAGCGGATTTCGATCGGGTCGATCCCGAGCTCGCGGGAAATGTTGTCGACGTGCTCTTCGCCCGCCAGGGCGGTAATGGTCGCGCCGGGCGCCCGCATGTGTCCGGATGGGACGGTGGTCGTGTACGTCACGAACACCTCCATCCGGGTGTTGGGCACGTCGTACGCCTGCATCATGTTGGTGCCGGTCGGCACCATGAGGCCGGGCATTGGCTTCGCCGCGCCGTAGGCGCCGCCGTCGAAGTAGGCGCGGGACTGGAACGCGACAATCCGGCCGTCGTTCATCACGCCGCTCTTGACGTAGATGCGCGCCGGGTGCCGCGGGTTGGTAGCGAAAAGCTCGTCGGCGTAGGTCATGACCGAGCGGATCGGCCGCCCGCTCGCCTTGGCCAGGTAGTAGCAGGCGAACTCGTCGATGGAATGGCCCTTCCCACCGAAGTCGCCGCCGATGAACATGCTGTCCACCACGATCTGGTTGGCGGGAACGCCGGTGACGACCGAAAGCTGGTGTCGCAGGGAGAAGGGCGCCTTGTTCGTCGAGAAAACGCGCAGTGTGCCGTCATCGTCGATCCAGACGACGCAGGCGTGCGGCTCGATGTAGCCCTGGTGCTGCCGAGGGCCGACGTACACGTCCTCGAACACGCGGTCGGCCTGAGCGAAGGCGCGCTCGATGTCGTCGTTGCCCTTCTGGACGAGCTGATACCCCTGCAGGTTCAGGTGTGGAACCGGCGGGCGCGCGCCACCGAGGTAGTAGTAGCCGGATGGGTCGGGATGGAGGATGGGTACGCCGTCTCGAAGTGCTGCTTCCGGGTCAAAAACGCCGGGAAGCTCCTCATACTCGACCTCGATGAGATTAACAGCCTCTTCCGCGGCGTCGCGCGTTTCGGCTGCCACGGCCGCGACTCGCTCCCCCGCGAAGAGCACTTGGTCGACAGCGAGGACGGGCCAGTCATAGAGGAAGCGCCCGAACCGACGGAGCCCAATGTCGCGCCCGGTCAAGATGGTGTGGACGCCCGGAACCGCCTTCGCCGCGGTCGTGTCGATGGACACGATTCGGGCGTGGGGGTGCGGGCTCATCAGGAACTTTGCCTGGAGAACTCCAGGCACCTTGACGTCAGCGCTGTAGCGAGCCCGCCCGGTGACCTTTAGCGGCCCTTCAACCCGGTACTCTGGCTCCTCGAACGCTTCAGCGATGTCCGGGGTGAGGGGGAGGGCGGTCATGGCTACTTCCCTTCCGTAATGGCCTTTTGGAGATTCTTGGCGAACTCGTTCATGGTCTGCTCGGCCTTCTTGCGGATGATGGGCTGGCCGAACTCGCCGATGCGGCCCATGACCTGCGCGTCGGTTTCCATGAGGAGCTCGCTGCTATTCGGGTTCCCAGGCGTCTCGCTGAGGGACATGCTCATGATGGCCTTCACGGCGCCGCCGGCGCGCTTGTCTGCCGCATCGGCACGCATAGAGGCTTTCTTCGCAGCATCGTCGCGCTCGGTGATGGACACGTCGCCCTGGAGATTCAGCTTGATGGGGCCGACCGCGACCTTGATGGTCCCGCGGTACTTGTCGTTTCCCAGCGGCTCGACGGAATCGACGCCGGGGGCGCAGGTGGCAACCTTGGGGACGTCCATGAGGAACGCCCAGACCTGATCGACCGGGGCGGGGATGGTCGCCTTGTGTTCAAACTTCATTCATCGATCCTCTGCTGTTACTTGCCATTGGCTTGTTCGAGGAGGGCCTTCAAGGCGCGGCCGACCCAGACACGGGCCATTTCGCGCTTGTAGTTCGCCGAGCCTCGAACGTCGCTGATCGGGTCCACTTCGTCGCGAACCGAAGGCGCCACGTCGTCGATCAAGGCAGTCGTGAGCTGCTGCCCCTGGAGCGCGTTTTCGACCTTGTGGACGCGCAGCGGTACGGGCGCTGCCGAGCCGAGGGCAACACGAATGTGCTCGCAACGGCCAGCGCTGTCGAGCTTCAACGCCGCGGCGACCGAGACGGTCGCGTAGTCGTCCTCGGTTCGAGGGAGGAACTTCACGTAGGTCGTGCGAACGCCATCTGGCTGCTTGGGGAAGCGGATCGCAGTGAGGAGTTCGCCTTCCTGGACGGCGGTCTGAAAGAAGTCCTCGAAGAACCCGTCCAAGGGGATCGTCCGCTGGCCACCGGAGCCACTGACCACGGCCTCGGCGTCGAGCGCGAGGAGCATGGGCGGCGGGTCCTGCGCCGGGTCGGCGTGGACGAGATTTCCGCCAATCGTGGCCTGGTTGCGGATGCGAACCGTCGCGATCCGCGAGAAGTTTTCAGAGAGCGTGGGCGAGTAGGCCGCCGTTGCGGGCGCCAGCTCGACCTGGCGATGTGTCGTCATGGCGCCGATCTCCAGCCCCCCGTTCGGGAGCGGACGGATACCGCGCAGCTCCTGGACGTCGCGAAGACCCACTACGTGACCTGGTTGGACCAGTCCCTGCTGCATCATCAGCATCAGAGATGTGCCGCCAGCCAGGAAGTGGGCGTCGTCGCCGTAGCGACCCAGCAGGTCCAGGGCTTCCGCGGCCGACTTGGCTGGGTGGTAATCAAACTCACGCATTGCGCTGCCCCCCCGCGATTCGCTGCGCAGGCCCTGCGAGGCCTGCCGCGCCTTCTGGAATCGGAACGGGTCCAGGGGTTTCAGCGGCTGCCAAGATCGACTCGACGATCTTGTAGTAGCCGGTGCAGCGGCACAGATTGCCCATCATGTACTGCTTCACCTGGAGCTCAGTGGGATGGGGAATCTCTGAGAGGAGCGCCGTGGCGGCCATGATCTGACCTGGCGTGCAAATGCCGCACTGGAAGCCGCCGTGACGGATGAACGCATCCTGCAACGGAGTGAGAGGTCCGCCCTCGGGCGACAGACCCTCGATGGTTGTGATCGCGCAGCCGTCGACGAGGATGGCCGGCATGATGCAAGCGGACTGGGTGTTCCCATCCACGATGACCGTGCAGGCGCCGCACACGCCCACGCTGCATCCCTCCTTGGTGCCGGTGAGGCCGAGGTCTTCGCGGATGACGTCGATGAGGCGCCGGTGCGCGGGAACCGAGACCTCCTGGGATTGCCCATTGAGCGTGAAGCGCAATTGATGGGTGCTCATTCACTCACTCCGGTCGAACGTCGCGGCCCGTGGTCGGCGAACAAGGGAAGCCAGGGGGCCGGGCATCAACTACTATATCTACCTGCTGCCAGGAGTCAAGCTGCGCCGACGTCGCTTGACATCCTCCGAACGAATGATTGAATCTGCTGGCCTGTACCCACTCCATCGGGAGGAGAGCTCGATGCTCACCAGAGAAGAGAATGATCTGCTGACCCAGACAGGTCCGGGGACACCGTGTGGGGAGCTGTACCGAAGCTATTGGACGCCCGCCGCGTTGAGCGAGGAGCTGCCGAAGGGAGGTTCGCCGATCCCGATTCGTCTCTTGAGCGAGGACCTCGTGATGTTCCGCGACGAGGACGGACGTGTGGGGCTGCTCGATCTCCACTGCTCCCATCGCGCTACGGACCTGAGCTACGGCCGCATCGAGGACGGTGGGCTCCGATGCGTCTATCACGGCTGGCTCTACGACGTAAACGGGAAATGCCTGCAAACGCCGGCCGAGCCGCCGGGCAGCCACCTGAATGAGTTCGTTCGCCACAAGGCGTACCCGTGTCTGGAGAAGGGCGGCGTCATCTTTACGTACATGGGCCGGGGCGAGCCGCCTCTGCTGCCGAATTACGAGGTTCTCTCGGTGCCAGAAGAGAACCGCCTGATGACCAAGCACTACACGGAGTGCAACTACCTCCAGGGGCTGGAGGGCAGCGAGGACACGACCCACGTTCGCTTCCTGCACCGCTTCTTTGGGACCGAAGGTGGGAGCGAGAAGCGCAACCAGCATCCGACCGAGCGGCCGAACGGCGGCACCTACGTCGAGGGCTACACGGGCCCGGTGAAGGTCGAGGAGAACGACTTCAGCGTCTGGGCCCAGTACAGCAACGGCGTGTGGGCACCCGAGTACACGTTCCCGAGCCTCTGCCTCACCGGCGGTGGCCCCCAGGCTCCGGGCAACGGCTATCAAATGTATTGGCGTGTGCCGATCGACGATACCCATCACTGGCTGTACGCCTTCGCCTACCGTCGGGAGGGAGCGATTCCTGAAGAGCATCGGTACAGCCGGACGTGGGCGATCATGAGCCGCGACTACCATCTGCTCCGCAACAGCAGTAATCGCTATCTCCAGGATCGGGACGAGCAGCGGACCAGCACGTTCAGCGGTATGGGCTCCGTCTTCGTACCCCAGGATGCCATGGCGAACGAGACGCAAGGACCGGTCCAGGACCGGACGAAGGAGCTCCTCGGCGTCGGCGACATGGTAATCGCCGCCTGGCGCCGCATGGTCCTCAAGGCGATTCAGACCGTCCAAGAGGGCGGCGAGGCTCCTGGCCTCATTCACGATCCGCGGGTCAACGAGGCGGATCCTTTGTTCCTCAAGCGTAATGCGCCGCCGGAGGATGGTGAGTTGGAATCGATTTTGTCTGACACGCGAGGCCGCTGGGTGAAGTCGTTGGGACGAGTCGCTCTGCCTGTGTGAGGCCTCAGTCCTGGATCTCCGATTCGTGGAGGTTCCAGGTCGGATTGTTGGCCCCTGCCATCGCAACCTCGCTTATTGCATCCGGGGGACTCGGGATCGTTGCGATTCCCCGAGGATCTAGCGGTCGATGCTCTCGGTGAAGCGGGCGAGGCACGAGCGGACGCGGGCGGCGAGCTGGGGCATCGAGTAGGGCTTGGTCAAGTAGTCGGTTGCCCCGAGATCGAAGCCCTCGCGCGTGTTCACCTCGTCATCAACGCTGGTCACGATCAGAACGGGAATCGCGCCCGTCTTCTTCTGCGAGCGGAGGGCTTTCAGGACATCCATGCCGCTCATGGATGGCATCACAAGGTCAAGCACGATCAGGTCCGGGCATTGCTCCGCAACGAGCCGTAGCGCCTCGTTTCCGCTCTCGGCCTCCATCACGACGTGCCCGTCGCGCTCCAGGGCGCGTCGAGCGAGGGCGCGCATGTCCTGGTCGTCATCTGTGATGAGGATGCGCGCCTTGGCGAGGGTCGTGCGAGTTGTGCTCGGTCCGACAAAGCTGCCCCCGGGGGCTAACGCCGGTTGCAGGGCGAGATCGCAGCCTTCAAAGGCGCAAAAGACTTCCATGGGTGAGCCCAGTCCCTTCGCGAGATCCCGGGCGCGCTTTTCGATCTCGGCGACAAAGGTGTCGTCGTGGGTTGGGTCGTGGTGCGTCAGCGCGAGCCGTCGCACGCCGGCAGCAGCGGCGAGCTCAACCACATAGTCGAAGGTGCTGTGCCCCCAGTTCTTCTTCTTGGTGTACTCCTCGGGCGTGTACTGCGCATCGTGGATCACCAAGTCCGCGTTGGCCATGAAGCTCGCGTGGCGTCGGTCACCTTCGTGGATGAGGGAGTCGATCTTCCCAGGATTCCCGTTGCCCCGCCAGCGCGTGTCGAAGAAGGGCTCGTGGTCGGTCATGCAGACGACCGCCGCGCCGTCAGCCTCGATCCGGTAGCCGAGGGTCATGGTAGGGTGGTGGAGAAAATGGGTAAAGATGCGGACCCCGCCGATGGTGTGCTGTCCCTCGGTCAGGTCGTGATAGCTCATGGTTGCCGGAAGCTCGCTTAGCTCGACGGGGAAGTACTGGAACTCCATCTGTCCGGCGAGGGTGTGGTGGAGTGAACGTCCGGCGCCCTCCGGTGCGTATACGGCGAAGTGATTGCCCGGAATAAAGGCCGGGACGAAGAAGGGAAAGCCTTGAATGTGGTCCCAATGGGTGTGGGTTAGCAGGATGTTGCCGCGGATCGACGACTTCCCGCGCGTCAAAAGGTCCTGGCCGAGGCCGCGAGCGCCAGTGCCTACGTCGAAGACAAAAAGCTCACCGTCGTCAGTCGTTACCTCGACGCACGAGGTGTTGCCCCCAAAGTGGTTCGTTGAGGGACCAGGAGTGGCGATCGAACCTCGCGTTCCCCAGAAACGTACGCGCATGTTTTCCTTTCGGTCAGATCCTAGTCTTGGTTACGCGAAGCTCCACGTGGGCTAAATAATATGAAAGCTGACCAAGAATAGCCCGTAGCTTATCCGCTTCGCCCGCCTTTGCCGCTTGTTCCACCTGATTCCCCAAGCTCGTGAGCGCCTCGAAGCCGTACGCCGCCCCCGATCCTCGCATGCTGTGGCCCAGGATCCGTATCGCCTCGTAGTCGCACAGCTCCAGGGCCGCGGCGATCGCCGCGGCATCCTCGCGCCGATGCTCGAGGTATTCCGGAATTAGGTCGGCCAGGTCAGGGTCAACCTCGATCGTGGTGTGTCCATCAGACGAGCCCTCAAGGAGCACAGGGTCCGTGTCGGCGGAATGGTGTGCTATGGCGCTCAATAGCGCGTGCTTCCGTATCGGCTTGGTCAGGTGGGCCGTAAATCCCGCTTCGAAGCTTTGCTCAATCTCTTCGGGAAGCGCGTACGCGGTGAGAGCGATGATTGGCGTTGGTTGAAGCTGCCGTTTCGTCTCCAGATGTCGAATGGCGCGGGTGGCGGCGTAGCCATCGAGTATAGGCATCTGGACGTCCATAAGAACCAGATCATATGCGCTCGTCTCGAATTTCTCCACTGCAGCCTGGCCGTCTTCAACGACGTCGATGTGGTGTGGAGTATCTCTCAGGTAGAGCCGAACAAGTGTTGTGTTGTCCGGTGTGTCTTCGGCGACCAGAATTCGCAGCGGGCGCTGTACCCTCGCCGCCTCCTCGCGTGCTTGTTCGTCCACCTCTGGCTTTGGCTCGGCCGCGCCGACGGCAACGGATACCGCCTCGAACAGCTCGTCTCGCTTGATGGGCTTTACCACGTGGCATGCGACGCCCAGCTCCCGGCACCGGTCGATGTTGCTCCTGCGTCGGTCGGATGTCAGCATCATCACAATGTTGGTTTCTAGCGAGAGATCGCTCGCGATGAGCTCCGCGGTCGTAAAGCCGTCGACGTCGGGCATTTGCCCGTCGAGGACGACCAGCGCGAACGGATCCCCCTGTGTTTGCGCTTGCCGGAGCGTTGCCATGGCGTCCTGCGAGGTGGACGTGTCCCGAACAACCATGCCTCCGGACGAAAGCAGCTCCCGAACGAGCTCCCGGTTCGTCGGGCTGTCGTCGACCACGAGCACCCGCATGCCTTGAACCTGCGGTGGGAGGGAGGGCGGCTCAAAGCTCGTGGCCGCGGAGCCGAACTGCGCGGTGAATCGCAGTGTGCTGCCCTGGCCCAACGTGCTCTGTGCCCAGATTCGTCCGCCCATCAACTCGGCGAGCTGCTTGCAGATCGCCAGTCCGAGGCCGGTTCCGCCATACTTGCGAGTCGTTGACGACTCGGCCTGGGCGAACGTCTCGAAGATCCTGCTGATTCGGTTGCTCGGGATCCCAATGCCCGAGTCGCGAACGGAGAACTCCAGCATCTGGCGATCAGAGTCCTCGCCCTCGATGGTCCGCACCTCCACCACGACCTCACCGGCTTCCGTGAACTTCACCGAGTTCCCGACCAGGTTCATCAGGATCTGACCGAGTCGATCTGGATCGCCAACCAGCCTCGTCGGCGTGCCCGCCGTGACGTGGGAAACGAGCTCCAATCCCTTCTCGTGCGCTTTCGGCGCCACGAACTCCAGGGTTCGATCCAAAACGTCGTCCAGATCGAACTCGATCTGTTCGAGCTCGAGGCGACCCGCCTCTACCTTGGAGAGATCCAGCACGTCCCCGATGAGGCTCAGAAGCGTATCGCCTGCGTCTCGAATGATCCGAATGTACTCGCGCTGTTCCTGGGAGAGCGGGGTCTCCGAAAGGACGTCCGTCATCCCGATGATGGCGTTCATCGGGGTTCTGATCTCGTGGCTTGCGTTCGCCAGGAACGAGGTCTTCGCGCGGCTGGCATCGAGCGCTTCGTCGCGGGCGACGGCAAGCTCGTGCTCGGAGCTCTGCAATTCCTCGTTCTTCTGCTCGAGCTCCGTCGTTCGAAGGGCGACCTTGAGCTCGAGCGACCTCTCCGATGCCTGGACTTGGGCAACGGTCTCGTTCAAGCGGGTGCTGTAATGCCACAACATCAGGAAGAGCAGGCCCGTGAACAGCGGCACGAGGACGACGTTCGTTCCGTCCAGCACCCATTGGGGCACCGCTGCCCCGATCCCAAACGGATCCGAGCGCAGAGACAGAATGCTGACGATCAACGAAACGACGGTCGAAAGCGCCATGAGACGCAGCAGAGGCTTCCGACCGATGTATGGGAGCGCGAGCGCCATCGGCCAGATCGTGAGCAGGATGATCATTGGAAAGAGCTGTGGCACTGTGAAGGCGCTGACCACGCAGATCGCCTCGACGCTGATGCACATCACGCCCACGGCTTGTTCGAGCCGACCATGCTGCACGAGCCAGCGTGCGACGAGCACAGCTGCCGTGTTCGCAACGACCATCAGGTCTAACGGAAGTAGGAACTCCGGGCGATAGACCAGGTAGACGATGCCGACCATGATGAAGGCGATGACGTTGAGGGGCAAGTCTGTGCGGATGAACTGCTCGATACGCTCTCTGTTCTTGTCGCGATCGGAGTCCATGCTAGTCGGCGGCGTCCCATATGTGGGAATCCCAGTTCTTGGTAACGCCTTCGCCCCGCCCTGTGACGTTCTTCATGCGATTGCCAATCGCCGTGACCTCGACGTCGTAGAAGAGGCCGAGGAAGATGACCTGGTCCGTCACGTGGTGGACGATCTGCTTGAGGAGCTCCCGACGCGGGTTCGTGGGGATGGTCGAGTTGAACCGTTCCAGCAGAACATCCATTTCCGGAGTCGAATATCGCGCGTAGTTCATCCCCGAGAAGCGATTCTCTGGGATTCCGGCTTTGGTGCTGTGCAAGTACGACTCGAGATTCGTCATGTTGTGCGGATGGCGGACGTGATAAAAGCCGGGTCTGGTCATCAAGTATTCACTATCCGCGATCTTCGCGACGGGGAAAACAACCGGGCGAATGGTCACGCCGAGCTGCTGCCAAGCGTCCGCGATGGCTAGCATCGCCTGTCCCTTGCTGTCCTGACTGACGCTCGTGTGAATCTCGACGACGAGCGGCTGATTCGCCGCGTCTCGATAGAAGCCATCTGCCCCCTTGCTGAAGCCCAGTCCCTCGATCGCCTCGGCGGCCGCGCGTGGCTCGTATTCGTAGCGGACGATGCTGCTCTCGACCTCTTTGTACTCTGGCTCCGTCGGCCTCAAGATCGTCGTATGGGCGACCGAGCTTTGGCCACCCATGAGGTTGTCCACTAATGCTTGGCGGTCTATGGACTGAAGCAGCGCGCGCCTGAAGCGCACGTCTCCCATGATGGGCGGAGTCGGCGGCATGAACTGGGGGTACATGAGGATCTGGAGCGAGGGGGCGACGTAGACCTGACCGTCTCTCCATTGATTTCGGATCTGGAGCGATTGCTCGAGCGAGATGCCGCGGCTCATCGAAAGGTCGACACTGCCCGCGAGGATGTTCGTCACCAGAGTGCTCGGGTCCAGGACGAACCGGACCAGGATCTCGTCGAGCTTGGGTTTGCCGACCGCATAGCGGTCATTCGCCTTCACGATGATGTGGCTGCCCCGGACCCACTCGGTCATCTTGAAAGGGCCGTTGCCCACGAAGTCGTCCGTCCAGAACGGGAGGTTCAGGAGGTCTTCCTTACTCTCGGTGTAGGTGCGCTCCAGGAGGTGTTTCGGCATCGAGCTGGTCGAGGTGAAGAAGTCGTCAGCCCAGATGTAGGGCCGCCGCCAGGAGACCCGAATCGTGCGGGCGTCTACCGCTTCGATGTTCTGGATGAATGCGAAGGCGGCATCGATCGCGATGCCGAGCTCTCGGTCCTGCAGGACCTGGGCGCTGAACACCAAGTCGTCTGTCGTGAAGGGCGCGCCATCGTGCCACACGATGCCCGGCCGAAGCGTCCAAGTGGTCTCCATGCGGCCGTCGGGCAGAACGTTCCAAAGGCCGTTGTCCACCGTTGGGAACGCCTCGGCGAGCATCGGCTGGCGCGTGCCGACAGCGTCTACGACTGTGAGACCAACGTTTACGAGCTGCCGAAGCTCGTCGCGCCCGGGGACCGGACCCACGCCTGGCGCGAGGGAGGGAGGGTCGGAGAGGATAATCGTCGTGATGCGTTTTGGGGTTGAGGGTCGGCTCTCGGGGGCGCCAGAGGGTGAGGTCGTCGGGGAGGGTCCGCAACCCGATAGCAGCACCAAAAGAGCGACCGAAATCATCGGCCACGCGTTCCGTTTGTGCATGTCCCCTCCGTAGCGGCTGGTCAGCAGCCGCGGCTGATACAGACGGCATTCGACTATGCCACCGGGTGTACTACCCGGCAGTTGGGCGCGTTCGCCATCGTATCACAAGCCGTTCGCGGTTTTGACGGTGTTCCCGGCCACGAGTAGAATCGCGGCTAATCATCACGAATGTCGCCTCGGAGGCTCCTGTGCTAACGAAGGAAGAAAACGAGCTCATTACCCGGATCGGCCCGGGCACCCCGTGCGGGGAGCTGCTGCGCCGGTACTGGCACCCAGTGTTCATCGCCCACGAGCTAACGCCCGAGAAGCCCAAGGCGCGGATCAAGATTCTCGGCGAAGAGCTGGTCATCTTTCGGGGCGAGGATGGCCAATACGGATTAGTGGGCGAGCACTGCTCCCACCGGGGGACCTCCCTGTATTACGGGTTCCTCGAGGGCAACTGCATCCGCTGTCCGTACCACGGCTGGCTCTACGACACCCAGGGACACTGCGTCGAGCAGCCGTTCGAGCCGCAGCAGTCGCTGATGAAGCACACGTTGAGGCACACCGCGTATCCCGTGCAAGAGCTGGCCGGCCTGCTTTGGGCGTACATGGGTCCGCCCGACAAGCAACCGGTGCTGCCCCATTGGGACCTGCTGGTTCGGGGCGATGGGACTCGTGAGTGGGAGGTCCATCCGACGCTGAACTGCAACTGGGTCCAGTGCGAGGAGAACACGGGAGACGTGACCCACACGTTCTTCCTCCACTCCTACTCATTCAAGAGGCAGGGCATGGAGGACCAGTCGGGGTTCGGCCGGCCGTTCTATGAGTTCGGCTTCCAGCCGTTTGAGTGGGGGCTTGTCAAGAGCTGGACCTATGGCGGACAGCGCGCCGGCTCTGGCTGGGGCAACCTCCTGGTTTTCCCAAACATGCTCCGGCTGGCGAACCAGATGCACTGGCGGGTGCCGGTCGACGATACCCACACACGGATCTTCTGGCTGAACTTCTACGCGACGAAGGACGGCTCGGGGCCCGAGTCGGACGCTCCGCAGTTCAAGTATGAAGGTGAGTGGCTGGACGAGAAGGGCGAGTATTCGATGACCTCGTTTGCGAGCCAGGACACGATGGCGTGGGAGACGCAGGGGCCGATCTGGGACCGCTCGCGAGAGCACCTCGGCGCCTCCGACGCGGGCGTGGTGTGGTTCCGCGAGACAGTGCGGGATCAGATCGAGCGAGTGCAACGCGGTGAGGAGCCCATGGGCATGGTGAAGGATCGGGCGGACGGGTACGTGGATCTGACGCCGTGGTTCTCAGATGCCGATCGATGGTTCCCAGGAAAGGACGCGGTGCGTCCGCTGCCTGGGAAAGGCATCTTCAATTCGCGCCACACGCAGGTCGAGGTGCCCGAGGGGACCGCGAGGACCGGCATCCAGGCGTGATGTAGTCGTCAAACTCAACATGCGGACTCCTGCTGAGACGTCAGGCGCCGCCGTTGAGGTAGGTGCGTCGCTCTGCTGGACGGAGACGATGGGGATGATGGACGGCAAGTCTGTTATCGGCGTCCTTGTCCTTGCCTGCTACATCGCCGCGGGGTCCGGCTGCGGCTCGACATCCGTGTCGCGCGATGGGCCTGCTGCCCCGTCTGCCACCACGCCCCGCGATCGCACGTTTGTCGTGATTGACCGCGGCGAGCCGCCGAGCCTCGCCAGCCGATCGCTGGTTCCGGCGGCGGGCGTCGGTCTGGGTGGGACGCAGAGCGTCTTCAACGCAACCCTGGTCCTTCTCGACGATCAAGGTCGTACGAGTCCGTATCTGGCGGACTCGATCCCGCAGCTCGATACAGCAAGCTGGATGGTCCTGCCGGACGGGCGCATGGAGACGGTCTATGCGCTGCGCCCGGGCCTCGTCTGGCACGATGGCACGCCACTCACCAGCAATGACTTCGCTTTCGCGTGGCGGGTCTACGGCACGCCTGTGTTCGGGCAGACGGGATCGGGCGCGCTCGCCAGTGTGGAGGACGTTCTAAGCCCGGACGCGCGAACGGTGCTGATCCGTTGGCGCCAGCCGTACGCGAACGCGGCAATCGAGGGCATCCCGCCTCTTCCCCGACACCTCCTGGAGCAGCCATTCCAGGATCTGGATGGCCAGGCCTTTATCAGCCATCCGTTCTGGACGATGGAGTATGTGGGCGCGGGTCCCTATCGGCTGGAAAGGCGGGATCCCGGTGTCTCGATCGAGGGGACGGCTTTTGACGCCCACGCACTGGGGCGAGCGAAGATCGATCGAGTTCGCATCGTGTTCATGAGTGACGCCAATACCGCGGTGGCGAACCTGCTGACTGGGAGTGCCCACTTCGCGTCGCGGTTCCTTCTGTACTACGAGGAGGGAACGACGCTCGAGCGTCAGTGGGCGGCGAAGGGCGGCGGGGGGACCGTTGCCTGGCGGCCAACGTTGCCGCGAATCTGGATCGTCCAGCTTCGCCCCGAGTACGCTGTGCCCGGCGAGTTGCTCGACCTTCGCGTGCGAAGAGCTCTGGCGCACGGTATCGACGCCGCGGCTCTCAACCAAGCCATGACGGGTGGACGGGGCGTCGTATCGGGCACCCTCACCTCGCCGCTCGCCGACTATGCCGCGGCGGTCAACAGCACGGTGAGCCGATACCCGTACGACCCATCGGCCGCGCACCGCCTGCTGGAAGACGCCGGCCTAACGAAAGGAAGCAGCGGCACGTACGCGAGCCCGCGAACTGGCACCTTCACGCTGGAGTTATGGAACGTTGATGGTGCATCGAACGAGCGTGAGAACACAATCGTCGCAGACGACCTTTCACGCCTCGGGATCCCGACGTCCCGCCACTCCTTCTCGGTGCTCCAGTCATCCGACAACCAGGCGCGGGCTACCGTTCCGGGCCTCTTCGCCACGAGCGGAGGCGCTGACGGCGAGGCGCTCCTGCCGAACTACACCATCGCCAACATCCCGACCGCCGATAACCGCTGGCGAGGGAGCAACCGCGGCGGGTGGGCGAACGCGGAGTACAGCCGTGTGCTGGACGCGTTTCAAACCACGTTGGACGTCGCGACGCGGACCCAGCAGATCGCGGAGATGGAGCGGATCTTCAGCCAGGAAGTGCCCGCGATACCGCTCTATTTCACGCCGGAGGTGACCGCCTTCAGCTCAGAGCTCAAGGGTCCCGTCGAGTCCAAGTTCCCCGGGACGGTCCTACCTCTCGGGCTGGTCCATACCTGGGAATGGAAGTAGCCTGCGCCGCGGAAAAACTCGAGTCGTCAGGAGATCTTGTACAGCTTCGCCGCGTTTCGCCAAAGGATGCGGTCGCGATCCTCGGGCGTAACGTCCTCTCCCCAGCCGCGAATCGTGTCCCAGCTCTTCGGCCAGGTGGATGTTGCGAGCGGAAAGTTCGTGGACCAGAGGATGTTCTCCACACCGAGCAGGTGGCGAATCTTGAGGCTGATCTGGTCGTACCAGCCTGTCACGTAGCACTGACGGCGGAAGACCTGGGATGGCGTGAGGGCGTAGCCCTCGTGGGCGAGCTTGTCGCCGGCGAATTGGTGATCCGCGTACTCCAACAGATACGTTGCCCATCCGAGGCCAGTTTCCGAGAACACCACCTGGAGCTCGGGAAAACGGGTGAGGGCGCCCGACATGAGGAAGTTCACCATGACGCCGCCGGTACTGGCCGGCCGCGTGAGGTTTCGGAGGGCGCCCGCCACCGCGTCCGACATCCCGTACGGCTGCAGCTCGCCGGCGACCGCCGCGCCAGAGTGGAAACAGAGCGGGACGGCGAGCTCCTGGCACGTCGACCAGATAGGGTCATATTCGGGCTCGTTGATGTGGGGGACGTCCCGCAGCTTCATCGGCACGCTGGGGTAGATGACACCGCGGTGCCCGAGGGCGACGGCGCGTCGAATTTCAGCGGCGGCGGCCTCGGCAGGGTATAGCGGCACGATGCACTGGGGGATGAATCGGTCGCTCGAGGCTGCCCACTCCTCGATCAGCCAGTCGTTGTACGCCTGGACGCACGCGAGCTCCAGCTCGGGGTCCGTAATCCGCCCGAACGTCTCGCCGCTCGCGCCTGCTATCGTCGGGTAGAGAACGGCGTAGTCGACGCCATCGGCATCCATTGCCTTCAGGCGCTCGGCGGGCGAGTAGGCCATCGGAGGCACCTCGTCCCACCGTTGAGGCTCTCGCGTTCGCTCGGGCATGAGAGCGCCGGCAGATGCCGCCCCGGGGAGGTCGAGGGGGGCGCCATCGACGACCCAACGCTCGCTTCGGTCCCTCTGCCGCGACAGATGGGGGATGCGGTCGCCCCATTTCGCCTTCGAGAGGCGGCTCTCCCAGAGGTCGGGCGGCTCCTGAACGTGCTCGTCGACGCTGATGAATTCGGGCCGATCATGGCCCCTCACTGGCGCGCACCGTCCAGGCGATAGACACGCATCGCGTTCTCGTAGAGCATGGGGCGCCGCTCTTCGTCCGGCACGCCGGCGAGGGTCTTCTCCACGTAGTCCCACGACTTCGGATAGGTCGACGTGGTGTGCGGATAATCGGATTCCCACATGATGTGGTCGAGTCCGATGGTGTGGCGCAGCTCGATGCCCGACTTCTCGTACCAGAAATTCATGTAGACCTGACGGTGGACGAGCTCGCTCGGTCGCGTGGTGAATCCCTCGGTCCACAGGTGGCGCTGCTCCCACTCGTGGTCGCATCCCTCGCAGACGTAGTTGATCCAGGCCAGCCCCGCTTCAGCGCAAACCCACTTCAGTTGCGGGAACCGGTCCAGGATGTGCGAGAACACCAGATTGGGAATGAGCTGGGCCACCATGGCCGCGGTGGGCGAGGTCATGACCGTGTGGAAGGCGTTGGGTGAGTACCCGTCCCAATGGGGAACACTCACGAGCCCCGCGTTGGCGGACTCATGGAAGTGGATCGGCATCTCCAGCTCTTGAGCGGCCTCCCACAACGGGTACCAGAATGGATCGTTGAAGTGCTTCACGCCTTGCTTCACGGTGTGGCTCGGCTCCCCGAGAACCGTGATTCCCCGGTGGCCCATCCTAGCCCCGCGCTCCACCTCCGCGACGATCGTCTCGATCGGGCTGAGGTAGGGAAGAATCAGCAGCGGCGCGTATCGATCGCTGGCCGCGCGCCATTCGCCCGTGGCGTCGTTGTGCGCCTGAACGCAGGCGAGCTCGAACTCCTCACCGAACGCGAAAAACTGGCCGCGCGCGGGATCGTTGGGAAACAGGATCTCGGCGTCGATCCCATCGTCGTCCAACGCCTCGAGCCGCTCCAGCGGGTCGTAGACCTTCGGCGGAACCTCCTCCCATCGCTGGGGGAAGATCTTGAGCTCTGGATTCGGGCTGTCCATTGCTGCCGGGCAATTCGCGACACCCCAGCCGCCGGCGGGTGCGTCGTGGACAAACCACCGGTGCACCTTCTTGCCATCTCGGCCCTCAGTCTCGCGGACTTGAGGAATCAGGTCGCCCCACTTCGTCTTGGACATGTTCCGCGAGAACGCATCCTTGTCGAGCACGATGTGAGAGTCCGCACTGATCAGACCGAACTTGATCTCCACGGTTTCCTCCGATTCGCTCGCCAGCCTGATGGAGAATCGACAGCGCGGCTGGAGCTTTGGGGCCATTATAGGAGCGGAAGATTGATTATGCTGTCGCAGCAGTCCGGACCATGACTGATGAGGGGGAAACATGGCAGCAACGGAGCTACGATCCCGCTTTGTGAACGCGGGAGGCGTGCGCACGCACTACTCTGAGGCCGGCGGCAATGGGCCGGTAGTGGTGCTTTGCCACGGCGGCGGCGCAGGCTCCTCGGGCGCAGCGGGTTTTGGCAGCGTCATGCCAGCGCTCGCGGAGCACTTTCAGGTTTACGCGCTGGATTCCGTCGGCGGATATGGAGAGACGGACCCGTTCGTTCCTGCGACGCGTGGCATTCAGAGCCGCGTTGAGCACCTAGCAGACTTTATCGACGCGCTTTGCCTCGATGACATCTGCATCGCGGGCAACTCGCAGGGCGCATGGGTCGCGGCCAAGTACGCGATCGAGCACCCGGACCGGGTGAAGAAGCTCTTCCTGGTCGCAAGCTCCACGATCGCGAACGCCATGGGCATCCAGGGCGAGGAGACCGAGGGCATGCGGGCGCTCCGCGCGTACGACGGCACGGCGGATGCGATGCGCCGGCTGCTAGAGGCGCTCCTCTATGACAAGTCGGTCATTACCGATGATCTTGTGAATCTGCGAAACGCCGCCGCCACCCGGCCCGGCGCGCGAGACGCCGCCAAGACGTTCATGGAAGGAACGATCAAGTACACGCGAGACCCGAATTTCAAGCTGACCTTCGACATGACGCACACGCTGCCGAACCTTAAGATCCCCACGACGTTCATCTGGGGAGCAGAGGACCGTTTCGCGCCACCCGAGCTTGGCCACCAGCTCGAGAAGCTGCTCCCGAACATCCCGTTCGAGTACATCCCGAAGGGTGGCCACCAGGTCCAGAACGACCAGCCACAGGTGGTCGCCGACCGCATGATCAAGTTCTTCCAGAGCTAATTCCCTGTCATCCTGAGCCCGAAGGCGAAGGATCCGTTGCTCCACCGACCGGGGCACGGGTCCTTCGCTTCGCTCAGGATGACCTGGGTGTCCCTACCTGAACTCCCAGAGGTGGATCTCGTCTGCCTCGTGGTGCGGGCCGCGGACGTCGGCGGTGTAGGCTGTCACGTTGAGGACGTACCAGACCGGTGTCGATGGCAGGTCGTCGCTGTAAACCTTCGCCATCCCGACCATCCGCTGGATGCGCGCGGTCTGGTCGAGTGTCGTGTTCCAGCCGTCGAGCAGCGTCTCGAACTCCGGATTGATCCATGAGGCGCGGTTGTTGCCGTTCCACCGATTGTCTGCCGTCGGCATGCCGGAGGCGCCGAGCATCTCGATGACGCCGCCATCCGTCGAGGCCATCGACGGGAAGAGCACGCGGAACCCGTTGTCGCGCGCCTGCGCAGCCGGGAGCACCGACTCCGTGAAGTCGAAGCCTGCATTGCGCCAGGTATTCGCCATGATGGCCATTCCAGACTCGTTTTGCGGCCCGGCGATCACGTTGATCCCTGGTGTGAATCGTCCCAGCGGGCCGGTGTAGAAGCCATCTGGGCCCTTGCTCAGACCGGCTTCATTCATGAGCTGTTCCGCCCGCCGAACGTCGAACGGATACTTGGTGATCGCCTGGTCGACGAGCTGGAAGTAGTCGAGCGGGTAGGGGACAGGCGTGTCCGCCATGACGCCCTCGCCGTCGAAGACGCCGTCGTTCAGCGCCTGCTTGTCGACCGTGTGGGCGAGCGCCTTCCGAACGCGAACGTCCAGTAGCGGCCGGCTGCCAGGCGCCACGCGCTCCGGGTGAAGCTGCGTCTCGGTGCGCCTGATCGGTGAGCTGATCGACGCTGACGGCTGGACTCCCCCCGCGGCCCGGCCCGCCCACTCGCGCTTCAGGACGGTGGATTGCTGGAAGGGCAGCGCGTTCGAGAGGGCGACGTGGACCGTGCCCGCGAGGAGGTTGGCCAGCACCGTGTTTGGATCGCTGATGTACGAGACGCGGATTCGGCTGATCTTCGGGCGGCCGAGGACGTAGCGATCGAAGGCGGCGGCTTCGAGAAACGCGCCGGGCTCCGTCCGGTCGAGTCGATACGGGCCGAGGCCGATGTACTCGGTCGACCAGAACGGATGGGCGGAGAACGCCTCCGGGGAGAGGTCACGAAGCGGCGCTTCCAGGATGTGGCGGGGAAGTGGCTGGAAGTCTCGCCCCTCGAGGGTTGCCGCATCTGGAAACGGTCGCTTCCAGCGGATGACGATGGTGCGCGCGTCCGGCGCGAGGACCTCCGCCACCTCCGTGATCGGGGAGGTGTTCGCCACACCCAGCTCCGGAATGGCGTAGAGCTGCCAGGCAAAGATGAAGTCGTTCGCCGTGAGCGGCTCACCGTCCTGCCAGACCACATCGGGCTTGAGCCGCTGTGTCGTCTCCATCCGACCGTCGGGGGAGACGCGCCACGTGTCGGTGTTGAGCAGCGGGAGCGCTTCGATGAGGTACGGGCGAGCCACGCCCTTTTCGTCCTTTACTGCGAGGCCCGCGTTGAAAATCTCTGTTGGGGTGACGTTGAACGCCGTTCCGACCAGGGGCTTCGATGCGAGGCTCGTCGCCTCGGACCGCACGGCGATCACCAGCGTTCGGTTCTGATCTACCATGGATGCCGCGGGCGCAGCCGTCCCATCGCTCGGCGCGTTCATTCGAGTGGAGGAGGGCTGCGCGGTGCACGCGGCGAGCAGTATCGCCGCGACTATGACGGGGACGCGGATCATCGATCGCTCCTTGGCTCATTTGCCGAACGCTGATCGTAGTCCGAATCAGGTCGGAATTCCAGCCGGGCGCCACAAGACTGCTACACTGCGCTCGTGCGAGAGACGGACGTTCTGATCATCGGGAGCGAAGGCGCTGGGGCACGGGCCGCGATTGCCGCGGCCGATGCCGGCGTCTCGGTCACCATGGTCACCAAAGGCCGGCAAACGCGGTCCGGCGCCACGTTGACTGGGGCGGCCGATCTCGACGTCGACAGCGCGACGCTCCATCGATTGCTCGGGCGCGGCGATCCGGACGATAGCCCGGACGCGTTCTTTCGCGACATCGTCGCCGAGGGGAAGTACCTCAACGATCAGCCGCTGGTCCAGGCGCACGTGGAGGAAATCCCTCGCCGCGCGGAGGAGCTGCTCGGCTGGGGTCTCAAGATCTACGACCTCCGCCAGAACCCCGGACATAGCTACCCGCGCAATCTCTACACCAGTGGCCACGACCTCGTCATGCTCCTCCGCCGCGAGACGCGCAAGCGCGCGATCGACGTCGTGGAGGACACGCTCGTCACCGACCTTCTGGTGGCCGATGGCCGGGTGGTTGGGGCAATGGCGCTGGATCTGCGGACAGGCGAGCTGGACCCGATGCACGCGAAGGCTGTCGTGCTTGCAACGGGCGGCGGTCACAACCTGTTCTCGTCCACCACGGGTCCCGAGGACCTGACGGGCGACGGTCAAGCGATCGCGTTGCGGGCGGGAGCCTCGCTGATGAACATGGAGATGACCCAGTTCATCCCAACGACGATCATCAACCCACCAATGGCGCGTGGGAACCTGTTTCCGTTCCTGCTCGGCCCCAACGATGGGCTGCACTACTGGCTCCTCAACAAGAAGGGCGAGCGGTTCATGGCTCGCTGGGATCCGGTGCGGGTGGAGCGCTCGACGCGTGATCTGCTTTCTATTGGGATCATGACCGAAATATTGGAGGGGCGCGGCGGGCCCGAAGGTGGCGTGTATTACTCGCTCGCTCACCTGCCGAAGAACCTGATCGAAGCCTTCGCGCGCTGGGGCGCGAAGCCGTTCATCAAATCGGACTGGTCCGCCCATGGCCACAACTTTCGCGACGTGGTGAATCGTCTCAAAGCCGGAGATGCGATCGAGGTCGGGACCGCCGCCCACTTCTTTATGGGTGGGGTGCAGATCGACGAACGCACACATACAGCGCTGCCAGGGCTGTTCGCCGCCGGTGAGGTGACGGGCGGTATTCACGGCGCCAATCGACTATCGGGTAACGCTTTTACCCAGATCGTCACTCAAGGAGCCCGTGCGGGCGAGGCTGCCGCTGCTTTTGCCCTCCGGGAGGGCGCCGCACCGTCCGCGAAGCCTGCGACTGTTGGCGCGGCGCGAGATCGCGTCGAGGCGCCGCTCCGTCGAGGGCGTGGGGTGTCCGCGTTCGAGCTGCGCCGGACGCTCCAGGAGCTGGCGGACTCGCGAGTTGGTGTGCTGCGGACGGGCTTGGCGCTGTCGGAGGCGGTAGAGCAGCTCGAGTCGCTGGCGAGCGATGCCTTGCCGCGCGTGAGTAGTCGAGCGCGCGGCCGACGATTCAACCCAGAATGGATCGAGTGCCTGCAGATCGAGAACATGGTGATGACGCTGAGAACGATCGCTCGCTCGGCGCTCCTTCGGGAAGAGAGCCGAGGAGCGCACTATCGTCGAGACTTCCCGCAGACCGACAACGAGCGCTGGCTACGCAACACCGTAGTCACTCTGCGCGGAGAAGCGTTGGAATTTTCGACGACGCCGGTGCGCATCACGAGCATGCCGCCAGAGGATGGCTCGAATGGCGCGTGATGCGGCGGGCACGGTGCGAGTAAAGGTGCTCCGCGGTGATCCGGTGAGTGGGCAGGAATCGTTCTGGCAAGAGTACGCGCTCGCGTTCGAGCCGGGATTGAGCGTGACTGGAGCGCTTCGACTGATCAACGAGCAGCACGACGGGAGCCTCGCCTATCGTGTCTCGTGCCACCGCGGTATCTGTGCGAGCTGCATCATGCGCGTCAACGGCAAGCAACTGCTCGGGTGTGTCACCGAAGTCACTGGCGATCTGGAGGTACAGCCCGCCTTCGGCACCGTCGTTAAGGACTTAGTGGTCGAACAGTAGCCGATAGCAACCTTCTTGACAGACGAGCCTCTATGGCGTCTCATGGCGAGCGAGAGCTGTCTCACTCTGGGGGGGCCATGGCGTTTCGTTCTCCGATGTGGCTGGCCACCGTGCTGCTGACCCTTGCTGCTGCTTGTGCGCCCAGTACTGCTACGCCGTCTACTCGCCAAGCGGCGGGTCCGAGCGTCGAGCAAACGAGTCCGCGGCGAACGCTCGTCATGATCGCCCGCGCTGAGCCGCCCACTCTCGCATCCAAGCCTCTCCAGGGGATCTCGGGCTCGCTCACGCCGCCATTGCGGCTCTTCAACGCGACACTCGACTTTCTCGACGAGAACGAGTCGCCCCATGCGTATCTCGCCGATGCTCTGCCTCAACTGAACGCGGACACGTGGCGTGTGTTTCCAGATGGGCGCATGGAGACCACCCATCGGCTGAGGCCGAATCTCACGTGGCACGATGGAACGACGTTGAGTGCCGACGACTTCGTGTTTGGCTGGCGGGTGTATGCCTCTCCCGAGCTGGGGAACTCGGGCTCCGTCCCGATCAGCGAGATGGAGGAGGTGGTGGCGCGAGACGCTTCGACGGTGGTGATTCGTTGGCGGCGTCCATATCCGGACGCGGCGCGGATGGACCAGACGTTTCAGGCGCTCCCACGCCACCTGCTCGAACAGCCCTTCCAGACGCTCGACGCGCTCGGCTTCTCGAACCACCCATTCTGGACGATCGACTACGTTGGACTCGGTCCGTACAAGGTCGATCGCTGGGAGGGTGGCTCCTTCATCGAGGCCCTCGCCTTCGAAGGACACGCGCTCGGACGGCCGAAGATCGAACGACTCAGACTCTCGTTCATCGGCGATGCAAATACGGCCTTGGCGAATCTGCTCGCCGGCGATGCGCATTACCTCAGCGACTATGTGCTCTGGAACCAGGAGGGACGGACGCTCGAAGCTGAGTGGGCGGCGCGCGGGGGTGGGGGCGTCGTGTTCTTCGCCCCGGTTCTCATGCGGATCACCCACGTCCAGCAGCGGCCAGAGTTCGCGGCGCCGATCGCCTTGCTCGACTTACGAGTCCGTAAAGCTCTGTCGCACGCGATCGATGCGCCATCGGCCGTCGAGGCGTTGACCGGGGGTCGGGGGCTGTTGACCCCGACGCTTACGTCGCCGGCCGCCGACTACTTCCAGGAGATCGATCGAGTCGTGGCGAAGTATCCGTTTGACCCGCGGCGAGCGCAGCAGATCCTGGACGAGGCGGGCTTCGTGAAGGGATCCGACGGGTTCTATGTGAGTCCGCCGGATCTGGGTGGGGAGCCTCTGAAGCTCGAGGCGTGGTTCAGCGCAGGGTCAGACGAGGAGCGCGAGAACGCGATTCTCGTCGACAGCTTGCGGAAGATCGGCGTGGATGCGAGCTCCAAGGTGACGCCCGTGGCTATGGTGCGGGATGCCCAGGCTCGGTCGACGACGCCCGGCATCTCGACTGGGGGCGCCGGGGCAGGCAGGCTGGCCGACTTTACGAGCGACGGGATCCCGGGGCCTCAGAATCGGTGGCAGGGAAACAATCGCGGCGGATGGTCGCACCCGGACTACGATCGTTGGCACCGAGCGTTCAGCACGACGCTCGATCCTCCGCAGCGCATCCAGCATCTGGCTCAGATGGAGCGGGTGCTGAGTGAAGACGTAGGCGCGATCCCGTACTTCTTCACGATCGTGGTCACCGCGCGAGCGGGGAACCTCACGGGGCCAGTATTGCGCAAGACGCCAGACGCAGGAATCGGGCCGCAGCGCGCCCACACGTGGGAGTGGACGAGCTGACGAGCCAGTTTTTCTGCTCGACCCTTGGCTTCCTCGCTTCAGTGCGCCTCAGTCGATGCCGTACATGGCTTTGACGTTGTCACAGAGGACTTTGCGCTTCACCGTCGGGCTCAGATCTTGTCTGGCCTGGAAGACCTCGAGAGCATGCCCCACCGTCTGCGCGTTCTCGTGCGGGAAGTCGGTGGCGTAGAGGAAGCGGTCCTCGCCCACTTCTGAGACGGCCGCGACGAACACGTCCTTCTCCTCGAGCTCGGCGTGGAAGTAGACCGGGTGGTCGCGGACCTGCTCCGAAGCAAGGTGTCGGCCTTTGCGATCGGTCCGTCGGTCGATGCGCTCCATCAGGTACGGTACCCAGCCGCAGCCGCCCTCGAGGTACGCAACCTTGAGGCGCGGGAACCGCTCGAAGACGAGCTCGCCGATCATGTTGGTGAACTGATTCATGAGCGAGTATGGGTGTGAGAGGACGAAGGCCTGGTCTCCGTCCTCGAATAGGTCGAGTCCCAATCCCTGCCGAGCGCCACCATGGACTCCGAGGGGAACGTCCAAGGACTGGGCAGCCTCGTAGACGGGATCGAAGATCGGGTCGCCGTAGAGCTGGCGAAGTCCGACGGCAGGGAGCAGGGCTCCTACCATGCCGAGCTCGTCGACGGATCGCCGTAGCTCAGCGGCCGCGGCCTGCGGATCCTGGAGCGGCAAGATCGCCACGGCCTTCAGCCGCGGATCGGTCTTGAGGTAGCGGTCGTACATGAAGTCGTTGTAGGCCCGGGCGAGGTCCACCGCCCACTCGCGCTCCTTGGAGAAGCCGAACGCGAGCGCGGCCGTTGGGTAGATCACCGCCTTGGAGATCTCGGCGTCATCGAGGAATCGCGACCAGCCCGCCGCGTCTGAAGGGAATCGGTCGTTTGCTTCTTCGATATCCTCTTCGGACGGCTGGGAGCGAGCCACGGCGGCGCCGGTGCGGTGCCATCCGTCCAACGTGGGAAAGAACGGCATCGACGTGACCTGCGTGCCACGGTATTTGCGGGGGAGATAGGGAGCGATGTCCGAGTCCTGCTCCAAAATGTGACCGTCGGAATCAATGACGTCCGAAACGTACCGTGACATGGTGTTTTCTCCTTCGAGCCGGTGGAAGCCAGTATATGCCGGCTATCCCAACAGCTCTAGTGTTCCGCCAACGCCGTCCCCACGGGTCTACCGGACACTCTATCTCACGGGCTTTCGCTAGCTCATCTCCCACTCCTGGACGTTCCACCAGATGTTCGTCTCGGGCGCTCCAGATCGCGGTCCGCGGAGCGCCCCTACCACGGCGATCGGCGTGGGTTGGAAGTGGAGCGAAATCCCGCCGACGTCCTCGGTAAAAATCCGCGCCATCTGTGAAAGTACGTCGGCTCGCTCCTCGGGAACCAGCGACGCGTTGAACTGAGAAACCAGCGACGTGTAGGTCGGGTGGGTCCAGCTCGTCTGCGAGCCACCGCGCCAGTTGTTCTCCGGGGCTGGGATGTTGCCCGGGATGGGAGAGACGGCGGTTCGCTCGGTAGCTCGGTTGGTCGTCACGAAGAGTCCCGGGTAGCTGCCGCGCGATTCAACGTCCAGCGAGAGCGCAGCGGGGATGATCTTCTGCTCGATCTGGAATCCCGCCTTCTGCCAGTCGTTGGCCAGCGTGGCGACTTCCTGCTCCCCGCTACCGCCCGAATTGGTCGCGAGCTGGATCAGTAGTCGACCGTCGCTAACGTTGGCGTAGAACCCGTCGCGTGCCTTCTCGTAGCCGGCGTCGCGCATGAGCTGTTCCGATTGTCGCGCGTCGAAGCGGTACTTTACGGCGCCCCGCTCGACTGCCGCGCCCCACTTGCTCGTCTGGGACAAGTAGTAGTCCGCGTCCACGGCCATGCCGGAGTTGGCCGCCTCGTTGATGATGTCCTTGTCCACCGTATAGGCCAGCGCCTGCCGCACGCGGACGTCCTGGAGCGCCCGTGGTGTTTGGAACGCGGGCAGGAACTGAACGTAGACCCCGCGCCACAGGAAGAACTGGTTGATCACCGACCCAGCTTGACGCGGCCCCCACTCGCGGCCCGCGGTTACTGCCTGCTCGACGCCCAGGACCGTGGGTGCGGTGAAGTGCACCTCACCAGCCAGGACGTTGGCCAGACCAGTGTTGCGGTCTCCGATGAACACCAGACGGACGCGATCGAGCTTCGCCCGACCAGTCGCGTGACCATCGAAGGCAACCGCCTCGATGAAGGTGCCTGGCTCCCAGGCGATCTCGCGGTAGGGGCCCAAGCCGACGAACCCGCGTGCCCAGAATGGGTGATTCACGAACGCTTCGACGTTCTCCGCAGAGAACTCGGACTCCAACACGTGTCGCGGGAGCGCCGGATAGTTCACCTCGCGGCCCGCCATGTGGGCAGCATCGGGGTAGGGACGCTTCCAATCGATAACCAGCGTTCGCGGATCGGGCGCCGTTACCCGCTCGATGGCGTCAAAGGGGACCTGGCGGGATAGGCCAACATCCGGGGTCGAGTAGACGCGCCAGCTAAAGACGTAGTCCTCGGTCGTCATGGGCGCGCCGTCGTGCCAGCTGAGGTTTGGGCGCAGGCGGTAGGTCGTACGCATCCGTCCGTCCGCCTGGACCTGCCAGCCATCCGTGTTGAGCTGCGGTATGGCCTCGATGAGGTAGGGCTGGGGCACCGCGTGGTCGTCGAGCGTTGCAAAGTCGGCATTGAACAGTCGGTTGTGGTCGATGTTGGCAAAGGTTTCGCGTGGCGGGCGGAGGGCGAGGGTATTAGGCTCGAGGCGGATCGCCATCACAGCGGTCCGTTGCGCCTGGGCGGCGGGCCCTGATCCGGCAACTGGCGCCCGAGTTGGGCTGGTCGCGGGCGCACATGCCGCGACTAGCACCACCGCCGTGGAGATCAAGAGCCAGACGGGCCGCCTCATCATGACGCGCGAAGGCCGCGCTTCTTGAGAAGCGGCATGACCAGATCGTCGAAGCGCTCGAGCCCGTCGATGAAGTCGGGGAAGGAGTAGAGCATGCCGTCGAAGTCCCCGTTCACAGCCATGTCCTCGATAAAGTCCGCCACGCGCTCAGGCCCGCCTATCAATGGAAACGCGTGGTAAATGAGCGCCCGAGGGTAGCTCTTCTCGAGGATCTCTTTACCTCGCGCCGCCTTGTCGCCCTGGTAGGTGTGGTCGTAAACGTTGGCGATCGCCTCATAGTCCGCGCCCTCACGGATGTGCTCGACGATGCGATCGGCGTCCGCGTCGCTTTCCCCGAGGATCAGGGTGGCGTGCGCTTGGGTCTTCACGTTGCGTCCGCGCTCGCCCGCTAATTCTTTCAGCCGCTTGCTGTTTTCGTTCTTGCCCGGCGTGCATTGGATGAACGCTTCGTCGCACTGGTCTGCGACGAACTTGAAGCCACCCTCGGAGTTGGTGGCGTAAACGATGGTCGGGTTCGGTCGCTGGACGGGCCGCGGGTTCGACATGTAGCCGTTCAGGGTGAAGTACTTTCCCTCGAAGTCGATCGGCTCGCCCGTCCAGAGCTCCTTTACGACCGTCAGCCACTCGTCAATGTACTCGTGCCGGTAGGACTCGAAATCCTCCGGATAGAGCCCCATTCGGGAGTACTCCGTGTCGGAGCTCACCACGTTGACGCCGAGTCGGCCACCGGAGATCTCGTCCAGCGTCGCGGCCATCTTTGCAACGATCGTCGGGTGAATCAGAACGGGCGCAATGGAGGCGACGAGCCTCAGGTTCGTCGTCACCGGCGCCAAGGCGGCCATCATCGTGAACGACTCCGCGGAGTAGTCCCAAAAGCGGGTTTCGCCTCCATATCCGCTCCACTTAGCCATGGAAAAGACGTAGTCGAACCCGATCTTCTCGGCAAGTTGGGCAGTGTCTCGGTTGAGTGCGAACGTGGGCATGTACTGCGGCCCGGTCTTGGATAGGATCCACCCGTTGTTCCCGACGGGCATAAACACCCCGAGACGAAAATGCCTCTCACCCATGCCTGCCTACCTCCCTAGCCTGCGCTGGTGTTCATCAGATCTGATGCGAATCCACCGCGCGATCCCTGGACCGGCACATGATAGTCTGCCTTGGGACAGGTCGCTAGCGGTTTGTGCGTTGCGCCCAAATCTCACGGCGACGAGTGTCGATCGCGCACGACGGGAGCTCGGCTATGATGGCAGGCGACTGCTTGCCATCAACGAACGAAGAGAGGGGAGCGCCATGGTTGCCCAAGCGCACGGACCAAACCGTCCCCAACCACAGCCGATCGAACTGGACAAGGCCTCGACGGCCGTGGCCGTTCTGGACCTGACCGCCAAGTGCGACGACCCCAAGCAGGTGTGTTCGCTGATCATCCCGTCTGTCGCACAGATGCTGGAGCGTGCACGGACGGCGGGCGTACCAGTCATCATGACCGGCACGATTCTCGAGAAAGGCACCGCGGAGGGTAAGGCCGCTACCGCGCTGCAGCGACGCGAGAATGAGCCGTTTCTCTTCCCCAACGGCTTCGACAAGTTCGGGGATGATGAGTTCCGCGAGTTCTTCGCCTCTCGCCCCATCAAGAACGTCGTCATGGTGGGCTCGTCGACACACATCTGCGTGATGTACACCGCCACGGCTGCAGCTCGGCTCTACGGCTACAACGTGGTGATCCCCGTGGATGGCGTGAACACCGGGAACCCGTATGAGCATGACTACGCGCTACATCAGCTCACGGTCCTGCCGGCGGGGACGAACAAGCGGGTGCAGTTCACCACGCTGGCGGGAATACGTTTCCAGTAGCCGTCAATCGCCAGGAGGCAACAGTGATCTCGCCGCGGAGGTTGGCGCGGTTAGCCCTCGATCTGCGCAAAGATGTCCGCCACGGGAACGCTGAATCCTGGCAGCACCTCGCCGCCGTCGAGGGTGTCGCCGGGGCGAAGGATGCGCCCCTCCTGACCGGGGGCCTCGATCGTGACGGTCGACGTGGCGGGATCGAACACCCACACGAGGCGTACGCCGTGAAGCAGGTAGAACTGGATCTTGTCCAGGAAGTGTGGCCAGTCCTGATCGGGCGAGAGAATCTCAATTGCGAGGTCCGGTGGGGCCAGGAGGTGCCGTCGCACGGGGAGATGCTGGCTCCCGACGACTACGAGGTCGGGAACATACGTGCGCTCATGGCCGGGTTGACCGAAGATGCACCGAAGCTCCGGAAACGCCCGGCCGATTCCGGCGCGCTCCAGAAAGTGGTAGAGCACCACACCCAGGAACAACTGAATGGCGCTGTGTGGCCCCGTCGGCATCGGTTTCTGGAACGCCTCCCCACAGGCGTATTCACTCGCTGGTTTGGTTTCCTCGAGCTTCAAGAATCGATCGAGTGTGAGTGTCGACATCCTGAACTTTCCTGACTTCTAGCCGTAATCGAGTCTAGCACGGGCCGCATCCGAGGTGGGTTTCAGCGCGCGGGCCCCCCGCGATAGGGCTTGAGGATGCGGTCGAGGTCGACGGCGTTGACGAACTCTTCGGGGACGACCGCGCGCGGGGGGAATTCTGCGGGGGCGCAGGGCTTTGTGGCGTCGATGATGACCGCGGGCATCATGCGCGCTTCTTTGTGGCCGTCCGGGAAGTAGTCCCAGCCAGCGGGGTTGAGGCCGCCAGGGCCGGACCAGTCGGGGATGACGTGGAGTCCCTTGTCCGCGCGGAAGCGGGTGCCGATGGCCCACATGACCTCGGGCTCGTTGAAAACGTTGATGTCGTCGTCGACGAGGACGATCATCTTCAGGTTCTCGGGCTCGGTCAGGAGCGCCGCGAAGGCCGCCTTCTTCACCTCGGCGTCGTTCCGCTTCTTGAACGAGATGTAGCAGTGCATGCGCACGTGGGCCGGGACGTTGACGGCGGTGATACCGGGAATGACCTGCTCGACGCGGCGATAGATGCTGCCCATTCGGGGCAGGCTGCCCAGCACCTGGTGCTCGCGGTGGCCCGCGAACACGTCGTAGAAGATGGCGTCCTTGCGCATTGTGATGGCCTTGACCCGGATGACGGGCTTGGGACCATGCTCGGTGTAATGGCCCGGCCACTCGGCGAAGGGTCCCTCCTCCGCGTAGTCGCCCGGCTCGATCACGCCCTCGATCACGATCTCGGCTCGGGCCGGGACCATGAGGTCGGAGGTCTCGCACTTCACGAGCTCGAGCGACTCCTCGAGGAGGCCGCCGGCCTCGTCATACTCGCCGCCCATACCAGGGATACGGGAGACGGTGCCCATCACGACGGCCGGGTGGTGGCCGATGACGATGGCGACGGGCATCGGCTGCTTCATCTCTTCATACGCTTGCTGGATGTAGAGGCCGTGGTGGCCCAGCATGAACCACACGCCGAGGGAGTCGTTGCTGAAGATCTGGTGGCGGTAGAGCCCCACGTTCAGCACGCCACTCTTGGGATCTCGGCACACGAGGCTTGCGCCGGTGAGGTAGGGCCCGCCATCCAGCTCGTTGTGAGTCGGGATGCCGAGCTGGTAGAGGTCGGCGTCCTTCCCAGTCCAGACGACGTCCTTCACGGGGCCGGAGCTGACGACTGTTGGTGCGATCGGATGCCCCTGACGCGCGGCGTATGTGGGAACCATGTCTTGCACGGTTGTCCCCAGCGCCAGGGCGAGTCGCTCGTACGTGGCGGTGAGGTTGACGACGACGGGCACCTCGCTGCCCTTGACGCGGTCGAAATAGAGGGCGGGGAACTCGCCGCGCTGTTCGAGCTTGGCCGCGACGGCCGTCACCCCGAATCGGGCATCCACTTCGTCGTTGACGACCTTGATGTCGTCTGGCCGCTTCTCGGCGACTTCGTCGATGAACGAACGCAGATCCTTCGGCATCGGCCAGCTCCTCTTTTCATCTTGTGTCCCATTCGTAGGCGTTCCACGCCGACGATCCTTGGAGGGCAGCAGTGACGTGTAACACGCGGTCGGAAACCACGACCGGGTCGTTGTTGAAGAAAAGTCCCATCATCGTTACCTGGTCGGTCACGTGGTGGACGACGTCGCTGAGCGATCGAAGCCGCTCGCTCATTGGGATGGTGGCGGCATAGCGATCCACGAGTGAATCGAGCTCCGCATTCATATAGCGGCTGATGTTTCCCGACGCCTGGAAGTTGTTTTCTGGAAGCGGCGTGCGCGTGCTCCGCAGGTTCTGGACGTAGCGGAGATCGTTCGGGTTGCGATACACGAGGAAGCCGGGCATGGTTGCCACGTACTCCTGGTCGCGGATGCGCTGCGGCGGAATCGCGACCGTCTCGGACGCGATGCCCACGCGGTGCCAGTTGTCCGCGACCGCGAACATCGACTTCTGGTTGATGTCTACCGTGCTGGCGCGAATCTCAACGCTCAGGCGCTCGTTCCCGGCGTCCCGAATGCCGCCATCGGAGCCTCGCTGGAACCCCATTTCCTCGAGCAACCGAGCCGCTCGGGTGGGATCGTAGTCGTACTGGACGATGCTGCTCGACACGGCGTCGTATTCGATTGCGCCGGGGGCGACGAAGGTGTGGGCGATCGGCACGGAGCCGAACTGCAGCGTGTCGACGAGCGCCTGGCGGTCGATCGCGGTGAGCAGCGCGCGTCGGAAACGCGCGTCGCCGATGACGGCTGGGCTCGGGGTGTGGAGCTGCGGGAAGATGACGATCCAGCTCGTCAGAGCCGGCTTCATGGAGCCGCCTTTGCGCTGAGCCGCCCACTGATCGCGGATCTCCATCGCTTGCTCCAGGGAGAGGCTGCGACTCATGGTGACTTCGACGGAGCCAGACAGCAGGTTTGCGACGAGCGTGCTCGGATCCGTGAAGAAGCGAAGCTCAATCTCGTCCAGCTTAGGTCTGCCCAGGGCGTAGTCGGCGTTCGCGTCGAAGATCATGTGGCTGCCGCGGAACCACTCTCGCAGCTTGAAGGGGCCGTTTCCGACGAATTGCTCCGTCCAGAATGGAAGCTGCGCGAAGGTCGCCTTGTCCGTTCGATACGCCTCCTCGAGGAGGTGCCGTGGCAGCGGGACCGCGCGGGAGCCGCTGAACATCGCGTCCGCCTCGATGAACGGCCGGGTCCAGCGCAACGTGATCGTGCGTGCGTCGGGCGTCTCGACTGCCTCGACGAGGTCAAGCATCGGGTCGCGGAAGGTCGCCAGCTCCTTGTCTTGAAGGACCGCGGCGGTGAATCGGACGTCCTCGGCGGTGATAGCCGTTCCGTCGTGCCAGCGAGCGCCCTCGCGAATTCGCCAGGTCGTCTCCATACGACCGTCGGGGAGCAGCTTCCACAAGCCATTCTCAATGCTGGGAACGGCGTCGGCGAGCTCGGGAATGAAGGCGCCACGGTCGTTCTGCCTGGTGAGCCCGGCGCTGATGAGGTTGACGACGGAGCCCAGCGCTGGGACGGGGATACCCAGCGCATCGATGTTTGCGCCCAGCGCCCCGGGTTCCCCGAGTGCACCGGCTACGATGCGCTTGGAGATCGTGGACCGCGGCGTCGTGACGTCGGCGCTCGATCCCGTCTGCGTTCGCGGCGGCGCCGCGCACCCCAGGACCGCACAAACGAGCAACAAGGACAGAGATAATCGGTGGAAGATCGGCCGCATCGGCGGTTCGTCCCTCCGGAGTGGCTGGCCCGACTCGGGTGTCCGGTGCCCATTCTAGCGCCGAACCTACTAGAGGGCGAGAAGGCCGCGGCGCAGGGCGACGGCGACGGCTTCAGTTCGGCTCGCCGCCTCCAGCTTGGCCAGCAGGGAGCCAACATGAAACTTCACCGTGTGCTCGCTGATGCCGAGGCGCTGGGCGATGGTCTTGTTCGGCAGGCCCTCAGCCATGAGCTCCAGTACTTGTCGTTCGCGGTCGGTGAGGGGGCCGTCGACGCCGTCTTCCATGATCGAGACGGGTTGGGGCGAGAGCGCCGCGGTGGCCAACGCCGCATCGACCACAACGAGTCCGCGAGCGACGGCGCGGGCGGCCTCGGCGACTTCCTCTCCGCTGGCGTCCTGGAGGAGGAAGCCGCGGGCGCCCGTGGCCAGCAGCGCAGATAGCGACCCTTGGTTTCCGAGGGCGCCCATCAAGAGAATGGGGACATCCGTGCCGTCGGCCGAGGCCGCGTGGCCGACGTCCGTCTCCGTCCATTCGAGGAGGATGACGTCTGCCCGAAGCTCGGCGCCGAGCACGTCGAGGTCGTCGGCGGATGTTGCCTCGCCGACGACCTCGACGTCGCCCTGGTCCGCGAGCAGGCCGCGGAGGCCTGCCCGCACGACCGGATGCCGACCGGCCACGAGCACGCGCAGTGCACGGGCAGGGTCGCTCACCCGATGGAATCCAGGTCCACCCAGCGCAGCTTGCCTGCGCGGATGGTCGCGATCTTGCCCGCCTTGACGTTTCCGTCGGTCCAGGTCCTGAGGTCCAGGATCCCATCGGACCCGGCCGGCGTGAACCCCACCAGAAGATCGCCGAGCAAAACGCCGCCGTGCTCGGCAAGGCTGTCCGATGCGACCTCGGACACGAGCAACCCCGCGCGCGCGTCCACGATCTGTTCACGCGTCGCTCGGGGAATACGCACCCAGTGCCCGATGATGCCAAGCGTGGGTCTGGCTTTCGCCTCGCCCTCGTGCAGGAATCGCTGGACGGCTCGGCTGGATACCGCTTGGGCGAGTCCCCCCGGCATGACGATGTGGGGGATGCCGACGATGCGCCCCTCGGAGTCGGAAAGCGCACCCCCGGAGTTGCCCGGACGAAGCGTGATCGCGGCCCGCAGCACGTCCGCCGACGCATCTGGAGTGGCGACGAGCATACCGAGAGTGGCGACGTTGCGCTCACCCATGGGATTGCCGACGGCGAGGACGAGCTCGCCGGCGCGGAGCTCCGCGGAGTCGCCGACGGACGCTACAGGCCAGGGGTAGCTGCTCGCCTCGGCGGGCGCGAGAGCCACGAGATCGAGGGACTCCGAGCGCCGGGTCACGCGGGCAGCGAAACGATCGCCGTTCTCGAAGATGACTTCGGCAACGGGCTCGGGTACGACGTGATGGTTCGTGATGATCGTTCCCGCCTCGTCCCACACAACGCCCGATCCCGTTGAGTGGCGCGTGCCTCGAACGAGGACGACGCTGCGCTGGACGTCGGCGACGACGCGTGCGACGTCATCGGAGAGCGCATGGCTTTGCTGGAGCTGGTCTAACACAGTGGCCATGGTGCAGTAATCCTACGAGCGTTCTTGCGGGATGACCGAGACGTCTTTGGACTCGCCGCCTCGGAGGACTCGCGCGGTCACCTGCTTACCCACGACTTCGGCGCCGAGGGCAGCCTGGAGCGCCTCGGGATGTCCGACCTCCTGGCCGTTGATGCCGAGCAGGACGTCCCCAATCATGAGGCCCGCTTTCTCGGCTGGGGTTTCCGCCTCGACACCCATGACAAGAAGGCCGCTGGGTTGCGAGAGAGCCAGCTTCTCTTTAAGGTTGGCCGGGATCTCGACCGGTCGAGAGGTCACGCCGAGGAAGCCCCGACGGATGCGACCGTGGGTCAACAGTGTCTGCACCAGCCCACTCACGACCGTCGCCGGCAACGCGATTGACTGACCTCCGGCCAGGTGGGAGCTGTTCACGCCCAGCACTCGGCCGAGGCTATCGACGAGCGGACCACCGGAGAACCCTGGGTAGAGGGTAAGGTCGGCGCGCAGGTACCCATCGAGGGTTCCGCCGCGTCCCGTTCTCCACGACCCGCCCACGGCGCTGATGATGCCGAAGCTCGCACCGGGGAGGCCGGCGCCGGCCCGACCCACGGCGAGGGCGAGGCTACCCACCCGGATGGATTCCGCTGGCGCGAGCTCGGCGGCTGCCGCGGGCGTCGATTCTGGTCGCAGAATGGCGATGTCGCTGCCCGGATCGCGCCCAGCGACGGTCGCGCTCACGCGCTCACCGCCAGCGAACACGACGACGATCTCTTCCTGACGCTCGAGGACGTGGTCCGCGGTGACGATCACGCCACCTGCGGGCCACACGATGCCGCTTCCGGGCACACGACGGCGCGCCTCGACGGTGACGACCGATCGTCCGGCGCGCTCAACGGCGTCGGCCAGCTCGGTCGACAGCGCGGCCAGGCCTCCCTTGCTCGAGCTACTTTCTGCACTCATGGTTGCTGTCTCCTGATTGATTGCACCCAGGGCCCTGGTGTTGAAGACAGCATACGCCTGCAAAAATCGACGCCACATCGGTGGAGTGGGGAGGTTGAGGCCTGCCCGTTCGAATAGGCCATTGGGGCAGGGCGGACGAGGCATTGCATTGTGCGCACTGGAGCTGCCATGTCTGAGCAGCTCCACCTATTTCCCACGATGGCAGCTTTTGGCAGCCGAAAGACACCTCGTGGCGCCTTCGTCCCCGTAATCTCACAGACAGCGTGAGATAGGGAAGGAGAACCGCGCATGTTGGCTGAGTTAGGTCACCTGTTGAAGATCCTGATCTGCACCGCGGGCGTCTTTGGCGGATTCGCGGTCGGGGTCATTGGAGTATGGATAGCGCCGTGGGTGGTACCCCTGGGCTGGGTGCCACCATTCCTCTACTACATTCCCATGTTTCTCCTCTTCAGCCTGCCGTTTGTCTGCGCTGGGCTGGGATGGGCACTCGCCTACGGGTTTTGTCGCCTGTGGCAGGATGCTGGAGCAGAATCCTATGGCTAAGCAGCAGGACGATAACTGGGGCGAGCCATGTGGACCGCAGCGGTGACCTTGCTGGTGCCTGCGCGTCGGCGGTTCTTCGGGAGTGGTGTGGGCGCGAAGTGAATCGTGTGGATTGCGCCATTCCCTGCTGGACCCGCACGCGACCGCGTCGGCGAGCAACAGGACTTCCCAGACGGCTGATCGGAGCCAACCACAACTTGGTCTCATCGGTGAGTGCCGCCGCCACCCGCTTGCTGAGCTGCTCGGGCTCAATGAGGCTCCAGAGCCAGACGTGAGTGTCGAGGAGCAGGGTTCACTCGATGCGTTCCCAGGTCACGAGGTCGCTTGAAGGCGCCAGAATATCCCCTTGGATTTCGAGCGTCCCGCGCAGCGAGCCCAACCATTCGGACTCCGGCCGTTCGGGAGACGGAGGGATGATGTCGGCGATCGGCTTTCCGAAGCGCGTGACGCGCAGCGGCTGACCGGTTCGGTGCACGCGCTCGAGGGCCGCCAAGCAGGTCGCTTTGAACTTTGAGATCGCCATTGTTTCCACGCATCTATTCTACCATGGTCGCTGTCCATGGTCAGTTATTCGCACCGGGCGAGCCGGTTTAGCCAGGGAGATTTGTGAGCACCGCGTTTGAGTCGCCGACGGATCCTGGCCTTCACTACCACTGCGCGGTCGGCCGCTATAGTGCACTTCATCAACGTGAGCGATGGAGGCACGGATGGCGGGGCGGTTGTCGGACAAGGTCGCGGTGATCACGGGCGCGTCCAGTGGACAGGGGCGGGTGGCGGCCGATCTCTTCGCGAGAGAGGGTGCGCACCTGGTGCTCGCGGACATCGACATGGCGGGGCTGGAGGAGACGCGGCAGCTCACCCGTCAATCGCACATGGAGCCGACGCTTTTCGCGGGAGACCTGACCCAGGAAGATGCGAACCGCGAGATGATCGATCTTGCCGTTCAGCGCTACGGGCGAGTCGACGTGCTGTACAACGTGGCCGGTCTCGTCCGGTTCGGGTCTGTCCACGAGATCAGCCTGGATGACTGGAACTTCGTGATGCAGCACGAGCTGACCATCACCTTCCTCGGCTGCAAGTACGCCGTGCTCTCCATGATGAAGACGCGCTCCGGATCGATCATCAACATGTCGTCGGTCTCGGGGTTGTACGGGTCACCGCACCACGCCGCCCACGCTGCGACCAAGTCGGCGGTCGCCGGGCTAACGAAGCAGATGGCCGTCGACTATGGACCACACGGGATTCGAGTCAACGCGATTGCGCCGTCGCAGATCGCGTATGGCGAGGGTCAGCGGCGTGTCTCAGCCCAGTCGGTCCTCCAACCACCGACAGAGGTGCCACTCGGCAGACATGCTAAACCCGAGGACACGGCACTCTGTGCCGTTTACCTCGCCTCGGACGACGCGAGCTTCGTGACCGGCCAGGTCATGATCATCGACGGTGGGACGACGGCTCACTGACAGCTCTAGACGCGCAGGGCAACAACGGAGCTGAGACGCAGGGCCCCTGGCACGGCACGCTTGCCCTCTTCGCCTTCGTGACGATGGTCGAGGGTTTCCTCGTCAGCCACTTCATCTCATTCGGTCCGAAAAGACATGGTTTCGGAAAAGGCCTTTGGTTTTCTGCGGGGGATTGCGCGCGGATCGGCTATGGCTCGCCGAAGAAGGCGACGGGGTTGTCCCACAGGAGCTTGCGGCGCTGCTCTTCGCTCAGGCTGGTCCAGCCGACGACCTCGTCGACGGAGCGGGGGAACCGCGACTCCGAGTGGGGGTAGTCGGAGCCCATCATAAGGATGTGGTCGCCCATCATCTCGGTGACCATCGCAGCCATCTCTTCTCCCTCGTGGATCACGATGCCGGCGAAGAAGCGGCCGCCCGTGAGGTATTCGCTGAGCTTGTATTCGAGGTTCTCGGCGACGTGGCCCATGTAGATGGCCTGATCATCCATGCGGGCCGCCCAGAAGGGCAGCCATCCGAAGCCGCACTCGAGGACGCCGAAGCGGATCGTCGGGAATCGGTCCATGATCCCCCCACCCACGAAGGCCGCTGTCGCTCGCATTCCGCTCCATGGATGGCCGGCGAGTCGTCCCAAGAACGGATTGCTCCACAGATCGCGGTAGCCAGGGTATCCCATCGAGAAGCTGTGATGGACGACGGCTAGCCCTTCATCGGCCGCCGCGGCCCAGATCGGGTTCATGTCAGGGTGGTCGATGGGGAAGTCCAAGGGAAGCTGGGGCAGGATGGCGACACACCAGGGCTCAGGGCCCCACCGTTTGATCTCCGCGACCGATTCGTCGACGCTCCGCGGGGTGACGTTGAGGCAGGTCTTGAGTCGGTGCGGGTGTGCACCGCAGAAATCGTTCATGTAGCGATGCTGTGCCTTGATGAACTCGAACTCCAACGATGGATCCTTGTGGCCTGCGCCCGCCGTCTGCACGATGAAATGAACGTCGGTCCCTTCCGCGTCCATGTCGCGGATGCGGGCCTCCACGTCGTAGTCTCCGGCTCCCTCGGTGGGCAGAATGGTGCCCATGAAAGTCTGGAACTCACGCTCCTTGCCCTCGCGCGGGGCGGCTTCGCCGAGCACCCTTGCGGCCGAGCTGCTCCACCCTTCGCCTCGACTGAAGCGGAACCAGTGACGATACGGCTCCGTGCGCACCTCTCCTGCCATGCCCACCTTGATCTCGACGCGGTGATCGTCGAGGTCGGGGATCCGCTGGCGGACGCTTGGGTCGAGGTAGGGGGAGATCGACTCGGCCGAGGGTCGCATGTGGGTGTCGGCATCGAAGACTTTGAAGCCGCCTCGCATTGGTGTGCCTCCATCTGTTCGGGGTTTCACGGGCGGTGCAGGGTCGCGGGCTGTGCGGGTCGCTTGGACCTCTACGTCTTTGCAGTTGACCTGCACCCTCTCGTCCTCCGCGCTAGCTCGCATCGCTAAGAGTTCGATAACGGCGTCCGCTCCACTACCGCCCGTTTCGTCGACGAATACGTCTTCGGATGGCTCGGCAAGGCTGGCGTGCCGTTTCCGCAGCTCATCGTATACGGGCCACGTCGCGTCCGAGACGTTGGTTGGGTCGGACTCGCGCGCCTGCAGTCGCTGGCGGACTACGTCGTCTCCCGCCGTCGTCACTGCCATCAGGAATGAAGCGTTCGTGCGGGCGGCCAGCCGTCGGACGAGCTCGCGCTGGCGTTCGTCTGTGAAGGTACCGTCGAGGACCACTGAGACGCCACGTCTGAGCCATTGCGCGCCCCGAGCGCGCACGGCAGCATAGGTGCGCCGGGTCATCTCCGCGCTATACAGGTCGACGTCGGAATTCGCCGCGCTGTGATCCGTCGGGTCAACGCCGGCGAGCTGCTTGCGCACGACGTCTGTCGAGATGTGGACCATCCCCAGCCGCCGTGCGAGCTCGCGGGCGAGCGTCGTCTTACCTGTTCCGGGTAGCCCCGCGGTCACGAGGAGCAGCGGCCGAGGGACTCCACCTGCATAGGCCAGAGCGAGATCGAAGTAGGAGCGCGCCAGCTTGGTGATTCTGGAGCGCTCGTCATTCGCGAGGCCTTCCTCAGCCAGGCGAAGGCTGAGCACCTTGCCGCGTACGAAGGCTCGGTAGCACTTGTAGAAGTCGAGCAGCCGCGGCAGGTCTTCGTCTCCCGACGCGCGAACGTACTCGGAAACGAACCGCCAGGCGAGGTCTGCGCGGCCGGCGTGGTCCAGATCCATGGCCAGAAATCCGACCTCGGCCGCGACGTCGCCGCAGCGGTAGCTATCGGCGAACTCCAGGCAGTCGAAGGCGACGATCTCGCCGTCGACGAGGCAGATGCTGTCGGCGTGGAGGTCGCCGTGCCCGTCACGGATGTGTCCTTGATGGACTCGCTCGGTTAGCAGGTTACGGTCAACGTCAAGCACCCGCTCGACGTACTGACGGATCGCCGCGAGCTCGAATGAGGGGATGGTGACGTCCACGTATGGGGCGATCTGCTCGAAGTTGCCCGTCCAGTGGTCCCGGATGTTTTCGAGGGCGCCGTGTTGGTTCACGTCTTTGCCAGTTGGCGCGGTCGAATGGAATCTGGCGATCATGCGCGCGATTCGTCGAACCAGGGATGGTGAGACGGCGTCGCGGGCAAGAAGATTGGACAGCATGCCTTCGGTAGGCAGGCGGCGCATCCACACTGCACGCTCCACGACGCGGCCAGGTCCACCGACGTGGAAGGCTCCGTCCCGCTCGACGACGTCCACGGCGCCAAAATACACGCTGGGAGCGAGCCGCTGGTTGAGACGGACCTCGGCCTCGCAGTTCGCGGCGCGCCGCTCGAATGTCGAGAAGTCGACGAAGCCGAGCTTCACCGGTTTTTTCAGCTTGTAGGCGTAGTCGCCGACGAGGATGACCCACGAGACGTGCGTCTCGCGGAGTTGGATGTCGTCCGCGGCGTGCTCGTACGCCGTGGGTTGGAGGAGGCCGCGAACGTAGGCTGGCAGCCGAGCAACAGCTTCAGTCATGAGTCCGATTGCACTCACAGTGTTTTGGTCGGCGTCGCGTGGAACGTTAGAAGAGGGTGCAGAGGATTATCACACCAAGGCCAGTATGACCTGGAAGACGGCCATCATTGACACCAGGCCGACTGACCGCTACAACGCTTGAAGAGGTGGATTGGGTGAACGGGAGGTAGGAGCATGGAAGTGAAAGCATTCGATGCGGATGCGCACGTCGAGGAATCGCCCGAGACGTTCGCAGACGCGTATCTGGATCCTGAGTATCGGGCTCGTCGCCCTCAGGTGGTCATGCTCGAGGAGCAGGGACCGGTATGGGCAATCGACGGCCGACTCTTTCCGCGGCGAACGGGGCGCGGAGCGATGCACTTTGCAACGCCTGCGAGCTTTGGGGAGACGCCGGCCGCGCACACGGCAACCAAGCGGGACGAGCTGGGCAGCATCACCCTCGCAGACGTGGACGCACGGCTCCGCGAGATGGATGCGGACGGCATCACCGAGCAGGTGATCTACCCGACCCTGTTCCTCGCCTACCCGCTGACGGACGATCCTGGCTACGGCAACGCGCTTTGTCGCTCGTACAACCGATGGATCAAGCATGTGTGCGATCGTCGACCGGATCGCCTGATGTGGGTGTGTGTCGTCAACCTGGGAGACGTGGACGCGGCGGTCGCCGAGGTTCGGCGCGCGCGAGCCGATGGGGCCGTGGGCTGCATGATCCTCGGGTCGGTCGGCGAGGACACGCTGGACAACCCGGAGCTCGATCCGTTCTACGCGGCACTCTGCGACCTCGATATGGCGCTGGCTGTCCACGTCGGGTGGTCGAGTCCGTCGCTGGCGTCGCTGTATGACAATGTCTACGACTCGCTTGTCTTGCCCTTCACCGTTACTCTCTTCACCGGGTTTCTGCACATCACGGCGAGCGGTGTGCTGGATCGCTTCCCCAACCTGCGCGTCGCCTTCTTCGAGGCTGGCTGCCAGTGGATCCCCTATCTGATCGAGCGGATGGAGCATTACTACGAGGTCGCGGTCGAGCGCGGCCGCTGGCCGTATCGTGCCAAGCGCCGGCCGCTGGACTACGCGCGCGGGGGCAACGTGTACTTCGGTTTCGAGGTGGACGAGAAGCTGCTCCCCCATTGCATCGGCCTCGTCGGCGACGACCGCTTCATCTACGCATCGGACATTCCCCACGGCGATCGCGAGTGGGACTCGGTGACGACCTTCAGCAGTCGGCCTGATCTCTCTGAGGACTCCAAGCGCAAGCTGTTGATCGACAACGGCAGGCGTTTCTACCGGTTGTAGAACTGGTCCTTCGACAGGCTTAGGACGAACGGAGAAGCGGCTCAGACCTCTGGACGTAGGGCTCAGGACGGACAGACGGACCCTAAGGGTAGGTTCGGTGCGGTCAGATCGCGCCCAGGATGAGCGCATTTGCCCGTATACTGACATCTACACTAGTTGGTTAGCACAATTGGTTGGGGGCACGGCATGGCGGAGGCTCAGAGGCCGGCACAGTCTATCGGATCGATCGGGACGAATGACATGGGGGCGTGGATGGACTGGGCGGCAAACGTCGTGGGGACGACGCACGAGCCTCTCAATGGCTTGGCCACTGGGGCCCGGTAGGCGCGGGGCGTCCGCGCCGTGATTGGGCTTTTTACCCACGTGCACGACGTGGTGACAGCGTTCGCCACCGGGAAGCTGGTGCTCATCGTCGACGAAGAGCGCGAGCACGAGGGGGACGTCGCGGTCGCCGCGCATCGCGTCAACTCGGCAGCGATCACCTTCATGGCGACACAGGCCCGTGGGCTCATTTGCGTTCCGATGCTCGGCGCTCGCCTGGACGCCCTCGATCTACCGTTGATGGTAGGGTCTCGAGGTGAGATGGACGTACCGGCCTTCACCCTATCCGTGGACGCACGAGAAGGCGTAACCAGCGGCATCTCTGCCGAAGATCGGGCTCGGACCGTACACGCGCTGATCGATCCCGCCACGCGGCCCGAGGACCTGGTCCGCCCAGGCCACATGTTCCCCTTGCGGTACACGGAGGGTGGCCTCCTCAAGCGGTGCGGACACACCGAGGCCGCGGTGGATCTGGCGAAGCTCGCTGGCTGCTATCCCGCCGCGGTGATCTGCGAGGTCATGAACGACGATGGGACCATGGCGGATGAGCAGCAGCTCATCGACTTCGCGGCGCGTCACCGCTTGCCGGTTGTCAGCATCTCCGATCTGACGGAGTACCTCCGTCGGACGGAGTCCGCGGCACAGAAGCGTGAGTTGTTGAGTGATCCGGTGGCAACCGACCCGGTAGCTGAGGGTTAGCAGAGCTAACGGTGGAGGCAACTTTGATCCACCGAGTACGATATGCGCGACATGACCCGCCTCCATGATGTAACCCTCACCCCAACAGCGCTCCTCGCCGTGGACGTCGTCGTCTTTACGCTACGGCCCGGCCCCGTCGAGCAGTCGTGGCAGGTCCTGCTGATCCGCGGCCAAGAGTCCGAGAGCAGCGCACAGTATGCGCTGCCTGGCGTGCTGGTCGAAGAGGATGAGACGTTCGATGGCGCGGCCCGTCGCGCCCTATCCGTGAAGGCCGGGTTCGATGCCCATGATTGGTACCTCGAGCAGCTCGCTACGTTTGGTAGCCCGACTCGCGATACCCGCGCGCGAGTTGCGTCCGTGGCACACATCGCCCTCATGCGGAGCGACGATCTGGTCCAGCAATCGATGGTAGCAGGGACGTCTGTCGAGTGGATCCCGGTCGCATCGATCCCTTGGGACGCACTCGCGTTCGATCACGCGGCGATGCTCCGTGAGGGTATCCAGCGGGTGAAGGGCAAGATCCGCTACACCTGGGTGCTCTTCCAGCTCTTGCCGCCGGTGTTCACGATGTCCGAGCTGCGTGCGGCCTATGCCGCGATTCGCGATCCCGAGGTCATGCACCTGAGCACCTCCAACATGCGCAAGCTGTTCGGTCGCCTGATAGAGCGTGGGGTGCTGGTGCAGGTGGGCGAACGGGCCCAGGCGAAGGGCCGGGGTCGCCCGGGCGATCTCTTCCGCTTCAGCGGGCCGGTGACGGGTACCTGGGCGCGCGAGCTTCCCTGGTAGAGAGCTAGCTCGCAACGGGCCCTCCCTCCCTCTCGATTGAAGCCGGAACTGGTCGTGTGTATGCTGGACCTCGACTTCAGCTTCGAGCGCAAGTGGAGGTGTCTCGATGTACCAGACGACGACACGTGAGGTCCGGTTCCCGGGCGGGGGCGGCGAGCAGCAAGCGTGGATTTCGACTCCCACCGAGGCGGGGCGCTATCCCGCGATCATCATGTTCCATGGCCGCAACGGCGTGAACGAGGCGTTCAAGGACGTGGGGGTTCGCTACGCGGAGGAGGGGATCGTCGGGATGGCGGTCAACTACTTCACGCTGACGGACAAGCCGACCAACGTGGAGAGCGTCCAGACGATTCAGGGCGCGTTCGACGTCCTGAAACAGGATCCGTCGGTAGATCCAGAGCGCATCGTCATGAGCGGTTACTGCAAAGGCGGCGGACTCACGTACCTCGGCCTGGCCAACGTTCCCGGCTTGGCCGCGGGGGTTGTCTACCACGGCGGCCTCTACGTAGAGGAGAAGTCCGCTGGCTTCCCAGAGAGCCCGGCTGATGCAGCGGAGCGCATCACGGCTCCGTTCATCATCCTCCACGGCATGTCCGATCCCGGCGTGAAGATCGAGTACGTGTATGAGCTGACGCGCAAGCTGAACGAGATGGGCAAGCACATCGAGCTGAAGGCGTACTGGGGGACGCGCCACGCGTTCACCCTGCCGGGCGGCGCCGACTACGTGCCCGAGCATGCCGACGACGCATTCCGCGAAGCGGTGCTGTTCATTCGCCGAACCTTCGGGCTCCCGGTTGGCACAGTCGACCCGCTGGTGAAGCAACCGGTCGGGGTCTGAGACATGCGCACGTTGGCGGACCTCCGCACGATGCGGACCGAGAGCGACACGTTCAACACACGGCTCGTCTCCCACCACGACCTGAACGGCCGCGGCGACGGGATGCAGATCGTGAAGGTGGGCCAGTGGCTGTACGTCGCCCACGTGGGGACGAGTGAGAAGGCGCTCTCGATTCTCGACGCCTCGGATCCGACGAACCTCTGTCTGGTCCGCCAGCTCGACGCGCCGCCGAACACCCATCGGCACAAGATGCAGGTCGTGGGGAACACGCTCATTCAGAACAACGAGCACGTGGTGTACTCGAACAAGTATCCGGACGTGCCCTCGGTGCTCGGCATCGACGTGTTCAACCTCGACGATCCAACGGACCCACGAAAGGTTGGGTTCTTCTCGGTGCCCGGGCGCGGCGTGCATCGGATGTGGTTCCGCGAGGCGCCATACGCGCACGTCGCGGCATACATACCGGGCGTGAAGGAGCGTGGCTACCAGATCGTGGACCTATCGGATCAGACGGACCCGAAGGCCGTTGGCGCCTGGTGGCTCCCCGGCTCGAAGGAGGGGGACCCCGATCCCTGGATGAAGCTCGAAGACCACGATCATTACCAGGTTCACGGGGCCATCCCGTACGGCGATCGGGCCTACGTCTCCTGCACGGACGCGGGGATGGCGATCGTCGACATCTCGGATATGACGGCGCCAAAGATCATCAGCCACATCAATTGGCACCCGCCATACGGCGGTTACTCGCATACCAGCTTCCCGCTTCCGGGGCGGGGACTCGTCGTGGAGGTGTGTGAGAGCATCCAGCCCACCCTTGCCAAAGATGGCGATAAGCGAATCTGGCTCATCGACGTGCGGGATGAGCGCCAGCCCGTCATGATCAGCAGCTTCCCTCGTCCGGTGGCGCCGAAGGGTGCGCCCTGGAGCAGCTACGACGAGCGGCCGCTGCGCTTCGGGCCGCACAACATTCACGAGAACTATCCCAACAGCTTCCAGAGCGAAACGAGGATCTACTGCACCTGGTTCAACGCCGGGATGCGGGTCATCGACATCAGCGATCCAGATCGGCCGACCGAGGTAGGGCATTTTGTGCCACCCACTCCGCCCGACCAGTTGGCGCCGCAGATCAACGACCTGTTCGTGGATACTGATGGCTTGATCTACGTCACCGACCGTCTGACCGGCGGCCTCTACGTCGTGGAGTACAGCGGCGGCTAGACGCACGGTTCTAAGGAGAGGCACATGCGATTTCTTGTGAAGGCAGTGATCCCACTCGAGGCTGGCAACGACCTCGTCCGTGATCCAGAGATGATGCAGCGGATCCAAAGCGTTCTCGCAGACCTCAAACCCGAGGCGGCCTACTTCGCAGCGGCCGATGGCCAGCGAACGATTTATCTGATCGTAAACATGAACGAGGCCCACGAGATCGCGAGGATCGCCGAGCCTCTCTGGCTTGGGTTCGAGGCAGACGTCGAGCTCATCCCCGTGATGGTGCAGGAAGACTTCGCTAAAGCTGCGTCGTTCTTTGAAGAGCTCAACGAGAAGTACTAACTCCTCGGCGGAAAGTGCCGGGAGTCAGACACTGATCGTGTCACCCGCGGAATAGAGGCACCGGGCTTTTAGCTCCTATGCTGTCCCATCGATAGGGCGCAGCAGCAGAAAGGGGCGTGCTCCAATGCTCGTGTCGTTTGAAGCCTTGCGGGACCTGTGGACGCGATTCTGGGACCAGTGGCGCGATCGCGACGTGCTTGCGCTCGCCGTTGTATGGAGTGGCGGCCTGCCGCCACTCACCGGCGAACCCGAAGCGGACGCGGTGATGATCGAGCTCTACTACCAGCGGTTCCAGGAGTTTTAAGAGTTTCGCTGGCACCCTACTCCTGGTTGAGGGTGGTGCTGTGAAACAGCTCCTCAACGTTGTAGTTGCGTGGGATGATGCCCTGCTGGACGTTGTAGCGGATCATTGTCGCGAGCGCGGGTCGATTGGCTGCCACCCCGTACGGAATTGGGTCGCCGACCTGGCTCTTCGTCTTGACCATCGCCTCGTCCTGGGGGGTGAGATCGGTGCCCGCGTTGAGCTTCTGCATGTACTCCCGCTTGGCTCGCGCGAAGGCGTCGAACAGGGCCGAGGGCACCCCCGGGTGCTGCTCGATCACGGAGTTCTTGATGACCACCATGTGGTTGATCGGGTAGACGTTCGTCTGGCGGTAGAACGCGAGAGCTGCCTCCGTGGGGTTCTCGATGAGGGGCTTGATGTCTGGTGAGTCCATCGGACCGGTGCCGATGGCCGCCGCGACGTCGCCACTGAGCAGCATCTCTTTCAGGTCCGACTCGGGCGCGACCTTCTCGACGTTCTTCGGCAGTGGGAACTCGGATACGTGCTCCTCGTCGGGCACCACCCACGTGACCTGGTCGAGGTCCACGCCGTACTGATTGGCGAGGATGCCGCGCACCCAGATGCCGCCCGTGACGGTGTACGCGCGCACGCCGACTTTCTTGCCGTGCAGGTCGGTCGGCTTCTCGACGCCGGACTTGGTGTTCACGAGGATGGAGCCGTGCTGGAAGGCACGGAGGGGAAAGATCGGGATCGCGGTGATGGGCTTGTCGAAGGCGCGCGCGCAGAGGTACGTGGAGATCGCCATCTCAGAGATATCGAACTCGAGGTTGCGGATCATCCGACGGAATGCCGCGATGATGGGCGTGACCTCGACGTGGTCAAAGGTGAAGCCCTGCGGTGTGATGGAGCCGTCTTTGAGCGCCTTGGTATGACCGTAGGTGCCGATGGCCGTTTTCAGGGTGAGGGGCTGCATGGCGCACGTCCTCCAGGGTGGTAGTCAGGCGCCCGCAGCATAGCACATCTCCGTGCGGTGCTCGGCACGGGTGTCGCGCAAGGGTGAGGCGTTAAGGACTACTACGTGTGGGCGGCGGTCTGGACTGGCTGCTTATCGTCGACCGGGGCGGCGCCGTGCCAGTGGCCGAGGTCGATCTCGATGTTTTCGATACCCTTGAACTTCAGCTCGTAGTTCACGGGGCCCATATCGATTCGATTCATCTCGCTGGCGCCGACGGCTTCGAGGAGCTTGCGTGAGGCATCCTCATCCTCGACGGTGAAGCCGATGTGCTCGATGCCCAGCTTCGGCATGGTCCCATCGCCGCGGCGAATACCCATGGGCAAGATCGTGATGTTGAGCGTGCCGTCCGAGAGATCCACTGCGCCGTTGGCACGCTTCTGCATGTAGGTCATCTCGAGGCCCTTGACGAAGAAGTCCGCGAGCGCGTCGACGTTCTCCGACCGATAGGCGATGTGACGGATCTTGCCCATTTTCGCTGCTCCTCTGTTCCTTGTTGCCGCTAGCTTACCATCGGGGCGGCGTCTGTCGGCGGATACAATCGCACAGATACAGTGATGGAGGATCGACATGGCGACCGAAGTGCGGGTGTTCAGCGACTTCATTTGACCATGGTGCTACGTCGGCCAGGGTCGGGTCGACAAGCTGGCGCGTGAGTACGACGTCACCGTCTCGTACCACGCGTTCGATCTGCATCCCGGGATTCCCTTGGAGGGACAGAAGATCCCGTGGGATCCCGAAACGATGGCCGCGCGCCACGGACACTTCGCCGAGGCAGCCGCTGCTGAGGGGCTCGAGGTTGGGGAGCGCTCCCATTGGTACAACTCCCGCCCAGCCCACGAAGCCGCGGCCTGGGCCGCGGCAAACGGCAAGGATGAGGAGTTCCGCAAGGGCGTGTTCCGCGCCTACTTCGTGGAAGATCGCAACATCGGCTCTGCCGACGTTCTCGGCGAGATCGCGACGGGCGTGGGGCTGGACCCCGCGGATCTGCGAGCCGCGTTAGAGCAAGGCCGCTACCGCGAGCAGATCGAGCAAGAGTACGAGGAGGCTCGCCAGATCGGCGTGACCGCGGTGCCAACGTTCGTGGCGAACCGCTATGCGATCGTAGGCGCGCACCCGTACGAGAGTTTCGTGAAGCTCATGGAGACCGTCGGCGAGGAGCCGCGGGCCCGGGCCGATTAGGCAGTATTGGCTGGGCCGGACAGCTTTCACAAATCGAGACGCTGTTTCAGATGAACGGGTCGGGGTATCATCGAGCCGCCCCCAGGGATTGGTTCCAACTGAAAGGCGCGAATCGATGGAAGCCGACACACGCATTGATCGGTATCGTGCGTGACGGTACAATTTAGGTGCGACTGCAAGGGCCGCCTTTTATGCGGTCCTGGCCTAGGCCACAGTCGCATTTTTGTGTGACAACGCTTGTACATCCTGTATCTCGATGAATCAGGAGATCCGCTCAACAAGAACGACGGCAATTTTGTTCTTGCCGGTGCCGCGGTTTTTGAGCGGCAAACGTTCTTTCTGAGTGAGGTGCTCAACCAGCTCCAGCAAGCGGCGCTTCCCGAAGTATTGAGCCCAGTGGAGCTGCATGCATCGGCTATTCGCTCCGGTCGAGGCATCTGGCGAAAGGTAACACGGATCAAGAAACAGCAGCTTCTTGATCAAATGTGTGACATCATAGCCGCCCCCAGACGCCAGCTTGTTCTCTTTGCGGCATGCGTCGAAAAGCGTGCGGATCTCGCGGCGGAGGACATTGTAAGACGAGCTACTGAGGAAGTGTGCGCCAAGTTCGACACATTTCTAACACGCAAGTATCACGCTACCCGTGTTAGGGCTCGAGGCCTTGTTGTGTTCGATGAGGGACGGTTTCAGTCGCGGTCACGTGTCTGGGTGGAAGACTTCCGCGTAAGTGGCACCCATTGGGGGGCTACCTTGAAGAATCTCGCCGACATTCCGTATTTTGCACCCAGTGGGTCAACGCGTATGCTTCAGGTTGCGGACCTCGTTGCGCACGCCACCTACATGGCGTATGAGCAAGACGACCAGACGCTCTTTCGCCGACTCTTTGCGGCGTTTGATCGTGCTGATGGGGTTGTCCACGGGCTTGCCCATGTTGGGCAGTCGCGGACGACCTGTATATGCCCCGCCTGCGTCAGCCGAAGGACTCCCGGAGCGTTGGGTCCCTGGATTGACTCCCACGGCTAACGGGTTGCTCTGCCACGATCATTGATGACTTTACTCAGTTGCGACGCGGGTTCGCTAGCGCTTGCGGGCAGTCTCGGTGCCCTGGCCGTCCTCGCCCCATAGGCCCCATACGCCGACAAGCGAGCCATCAGCCTGGACCTCGTAGGCGACGACCGCGCAGGCGCCTGGCCCCCAGGAGCCTGAAACAGTGTCGGGCAACCGAACTCCTACCCCGTCGTAGTGCCGAGGGATATCCCAGCCCATTTGATAAGTGGGGCCTCGCTCCGTGATCTGAAGGCTGCCGGTGTAGGGCGAGCCGTCTGGATTGGTACCGTTCACGGCGTAGGCTCCAGCCACGGACCCCGTCCGGGCAGCGGGCTGAGCGAGCTCGGAACCGAACCCGCGGGTGCCGGCAACGGACCAGCGGCCTTGGAGTGCGCCGTCAGGCTGTACACGATAAAGAACGGCGCTGCACTGGTCTCCACCCCACCCGACGACGACGATGTTGCCATCACGGAAGCCGGCGCCCTGGAAGGTACTGATGACGTTCCAGAAGAAGCCGTAGCTGTCACCGTCTTGCGTAATGGTCAACGATCCACGATACGGCGACCCGTCCGGGTTGGTGGCTGCAACGTCGTAGGTGCCGGCAAGGCCGGCGTCTTGCGCCGTGACCGTGTGGGCTAGGAAGAATAACGCCACGACCGGGAGGATCATGGCGAGACGTATGCGGGACGGAAACAGGAATCCTATCTCTATCTCCAGGTCGTAGTACGCGGATCGACGTCGCGAGTCCGCGCGTATTCCTATAGGGTGGGAAGACCTTCGAAGAGGCGCTCCCATTTCCGTTCGATCTGCTCGGTGAGCTCCGGCGTGTTGCGATTGACCGGCGGGAAGTGGTCCTTCCAGCTATAGGGCCGACAGGCGTTGAGGACCAAGTTGTCCGCTCGGTAGGAATGGCGTCCCTCGCCCGAGGGATCGGAGCGCTGCCCAGGCGGAATACGCGGGTCGAGCTGCCACACCGCCGTGCCGGGGACGAGGGTCACCGCGCTGTGCGGGATCAATCGGCTCGCCATGGCCCAGAGCACCTCCTCGGTGTTCGACGGGTCGATGTCGTCGTCCACGAGGATCCAGATGTGGTTGCCGCTGTGCTGGTCGCCGCCGGGCTCCAGTGCGCGAATTACGTCCTCGACGTGGCCTTCGTATTGCTGGTTCAGCGCGACTACACCGAAGAACGGGCGCGCGATGGTGAAGACGCTGGTCACGCCCTTGATTCCGGCCCTGGTGAGACGCTCTTTCGTCCGTAGGTCGACGTTGCCGATGTCCTTGTAGGTGCGGATCGGACGGACGGGGGGCGAGCCGTAGAGGATTGGATCGTTCCGGTGGTAGATCGCGCCGACCTCGATGACCGTTTCGGGCCTTCGCTCGTGCGCGTAATAGCCGGTCCACTCGCCGAAGGGACCCTCGTCCTCTACCCGCTCCTCGGGTGAGGGGATGTAGCCCTCGATCGCGATTTCAGCGTTGGCGGGGATCGGCAAGCCGGTCAGCTTCCCCTTCACGACCGAGTACCCCTCGCCCTGAAGGTAGCCCGCGATCTCGATCTCGGAGGTCCCGTATCCCACCTTGTACATGTGGGACCCCGCCATCATCGTCAGGATGGGGTCCTGACCGACGATGATGACGACGGGGCATTTCTCGCCGCGGCTCCAATGCTTACGTCGGATGGTGTCCCCGTGATTGTCGGGCTCGATGAAGAGGCCGCAGGTCTTTTCGTCCTGGACCGCGACACGGTAGGTGCCGTAGTTCACGAAGCCCGTGTCCGGGTCCTTCTGGATCACGCAGACGCCGGTTCCGATGTAGCGGTTGCCGTCGTTCTGGTGCCATTTGGGGACGGGGAATTTCAGCAGGTTGATGTCGTCGCCAGTGATCTCGTTCTCGAAGATCGGTCCCGTGGCGACGTCGTTCGTCGGGACCGGCTCGATCATCGGGAGGACCCTCTGCCACTCCTCCGCCATCTCGTTGATCGGCGCCTCGTGGTTCAGGCCCAGCGTCACGGCGACGTGGCGTGGCGTGCGGTTGATGTTCGTCGCGATCCGGAAGCCCTTCGGGTAGTCCTTGATGTTGTCGAAGAGCAGGGCGGGTCCGCCGCGCTCCACCATGATCTCTGTGATGGCGCCGATCTCGACGTTCCAGTCCGCGCCATCGACCGTCTCAAGGTCGCCCATCTCTTCGAGCTTCGCGAGAAATTCTCTCAGGTCATTCCACTGCACGGGGGTGCACCTCCTGGGATTGTCGGGGGACTGGGTTGTGCCTCCCCGATGGAAGAGGCGTGTGACTTACGCCTTGCCTCGCCAGCGCTCCACGACGGTGCGATCGACGATGCCGCGGCTCACCACGTTCTCGAAGGCGTCGATCGAGGCTTGGTCCTTGAGGACGTCGTCGAGGCTAAGCGACCGGTCGATCTGGCCGGACTGGACCATGCCTTCCATAACGCTGGCGAGGGCGGGCCGCGGGACGAGCCCGTCCATCGGCATATAGCCCGTTGCCCGAGGTCCATCCTCGGCCTGAGGCGGCTCGCGGCCCTCGGTCTTCAGCATGCGAAGCCTGCGCTCGTCTTCGTTGTAGGTGGTCTCTCGCATGCGGGTCTCGAGGTCGAACATGTACTCGTGGTTCGCGGGGTTCTGGACGAACCAAAAGCCTCGGAGGTTCGCTCTGAGGAAGGCGCGAAGCTCGTCGCCTCGCTGGTCGACGGTCTGCTTGTTGGCGACGATCACCTTGCCCGGCGGCCATGCTCCGCGGCTTCGGTAGAACTGCTCCGTATCGAGCACGAGTGGGTAGCCTTCCTTCAAGAGGACGTCAGCCTCGCGGCCGTTGAGCGGCAGCGCTCTAACCTTGCCCGAACGGAGCAGATCCTCGACCCCGTCGTTCCCGTATCCGACGATCGGGTCCTCGATCCAGTCGATGTCCTTCTCAGGGTCCAGGCCGAAGTTGCGGAGGACGACCGAGATGCCGATGTGGTTGAGGCCCCACTTCTCGCGGACCGCGATCGTGGCGCCTTTCAGTTGCTCGGGCTTGGTGATGCCCTTCGCGCCGACGATTCGGGGTGCGAGCTGCACGCGCCAGCCGCCGACGATGTAGACGTCGGCTCCCTGGGCTCGCTGCAGCACGGCGGCACGGACGTCGACCGCTGTCGCGATGTCGACGCCGCGCTCCCACATGATCTGGCCGAGGCCATCGAACTCGAGCTTGCCGGGAATCAAGCCCCCGCGCTCGTAGACGTAGCGCTCGAGTCCCTCTTCCTTTAGATAGCCTTGCTCCTCCGCGACGCGGAACGATCGCTCCTGCCCCACGTGGTAGTTGGAGTTGGCAATGACAATCGGCTGGTCCAGTCCACTCATGCGTTTGCGCCGACGGGGGCGGCGTTGCGTTTGAGGAAGAGGGGGTCCTCGCGGTTCACGTCGGGGTCGCGGATGACGCCGGGGGGCTCCAGGCCTTCCTGGACCATGCGGATGCTGCGGAGCATGAGCTTGCGCGATGCGGCGATCACGTGGTCCGCGGCTCCAAGGTGCTCTTTGGTTCGGTCCTGGATGCGGCCAGCTCCCTCGTTGACGCAGGCGTCCTGGGCGGGGAACTCGGCGCCCATCCCGGTGAAGGTGCCCGTTCGCTGCTCCTCGCGGTCCTGGAGGTAGCGGTTCGCCTTCGTTCGATAGGCAACGTAGTCCGGGCCGACGATTCCCCGCGACCAACCGTGTCGGTGGCTCGGCTCGATCGCGCCCGACTTCCGGTAGGCGAGGATGAAGAGCCAGTGGCGGACGTCGTCGATGGGGACGCGCCAGTAGAGCATGTAGCCGTCGCCGTGGGGCTGCGGGCCGCCGCCCGTCAAGCAGAGGCTCGGGAGCACGAAGTCTGGACGGCCGTTGTTCCAGACACCGAAGTCCGTCTCTTCCGAGCGGGCTTCGCTGAGTGTGTAGCCGTTCGTCGCGTTGCGATAGTCCGGGCTGACGCCCTGGATGTGCTCCTCCAAGAGCTTCTTGCCATTCTCCGTGGGCAGGAAGCGGTGGAGGAAGCGCACGTGCACCGGGTCCTCGTTTCCTTCGAGCGCCTGGAGGTAATTGCATTCCTGGAGGTACTTGGTCGCTACTCGGTTCTCCTCGGGGGCGCCGAGCGGCCCGTAGTTTGGGAGAAGAGGAGGCTCGCCGGGTCCCATGTAGGCGAAGATCGCGCCGCCCGCTTCCTGACACGGATAAGCGGGGTGGCGAATCGTGAGCTTCAGGTTGCTGCCCTCCGGCTCGGCGGGCGTCTCGAGGCAGCGACCATTCACGTCGTAGAGCCAGCCGTGGTAGATGCATCGCAGCCCTCCATCTTCAACGCGGCCGTAACTCAAGTCGGCAGCGCGGTGGGAGCAATGGAGGTCGAGGAGTCCCACACGATTCTGCTCATCGCGGAAGAGAACGAGCTCCTCGCCCATGATCTCGATCGGGATGGGAAAGCCGCCCAGAGGCAGCTCTTCGGACAGGGCAACGGGCTGCCAATAGCGACGGAATAGCTCGCCGCAAGGAGTGCCCGGGCCGGTTTGGGTTAGGAGCTGGTGTTCTTGTTTGCTCAGCACAGGGGACGCCCCCTCTTCCTAGCCCTTGCCCCGCGGAGGGGAGGGACTATTCGTTATGGATCGTTGGACCGTCTTCGTTCGAAGGAACGGACCGATTGCGTTTCGGCACCGTGGCGGCAAATATAGACGTGTGGTGAATGGGTGGTCAAGCGCAATGGCGTCGCTTGCGCAACGGTCCTATGCAACGGGGTTTACCTGTCGGCGCCCCCTATTTCAGATTGGGGGATCAAAGCGTAGCCGAGGCTGCTGGCGGCCCGGCGCAGGTCGATGTCCCAGCAGGCCAACGAGACTACGCTCGCGGGTCCGATTGCCATCAACGCCGCCAGGTGGACAGCGTCGTAACCACGCAGCGACATTCGTTCCGTAAGGTCTCCGGCGACTGCGAGCAGGTCACGGTCAAGCGCGACCTCGGAGACGCCGGCCCACACTCTTTCAAGGTCAGCAAGAGCCGCGTCGCGCTGGGCAGACGGAAGTCTGCCTGATCGTATCGCAGCCGCAAGCGCAGCCCGCAGCTCGACGTAGCCGATGGCCGCGCAAGCAAGCCCTTCGCTGTCGGAAGCCGACGTGAGCATGCCCTCTGTGCCATTCTCTATGAGGACGAGCTTGGCCAAAGCGCTCGTGTCCGCGTAGAGGATCAACGCCGTTCGTCGAGCACCAGGTCGCTGAACGTCTTCCCACCAGCAGAGAGCCCGAGAGAGGGTCGATGGCGCCGTAGTGGTGGCTTCCAGGATAGCTTTCCAGCCGCAACGAGCTGCCGCAGAGAGTCGGGCGGCTGCGTCGTTTGCACTGGCTCAAGACGAGCGACGGGCTTACCACGATCGGTCACCGTCACGGTCTCACCACTGCGGATCAGAGCTATGTACCTACTCAAGTTCTGTTTCAGTGCGCGAATGCCAACTTCCATAGTGGACACATTGTACCACCATGTGGACACGGACCCTGAGAGGATTGCACCGACTCACGCGCGGCATCCTCGTAGGGGGCGTCGAGCACAGAGCATGGCGCAAGGAACCGTCCTTCTGGGCGGCGAGTTGTGTCGGCGCATGAAGCAGGACGATAATCGGGAATCTTTTCTTGCGGATGGGGGCCATTGAGACACAGAGTCTGCGTATCCCTGTTTGTACTGCTTTCGATCGTCATGGCATGCGCGCCGGGACCAGATGCGACCCGTGTCGATCGGTCGCCGTCAAGCGCCGGCGCCGGTCAAGACGACAGCCGCACCTTGATCATTGCATCGCGGGTCGAGCCGAAGACACTCGCGGGCGCGGGACTCAACCCAACCTGGGTCGGCATCAGCCCAGATGCGGGCTGGCAGATCTTCCACGGCGGCTTGACCCGGCTCGACGAGAAGGGCGCGCCTCATGCCCAGTTTGCCGAGGCGTTGCCGCAGCTCGGCACGGACACGTGGAAGGTCTTCCCAGACTCCCGGATGGAGACGACGTGGCGTCTCCGGCCGAACCTCTCGTGGCACGATGGAACGCCGCTCTCGGCCGAGGACTTCGTTCTCTCCTTCCACTTCACCCGGACCGCGAGGCCGGAGCACGTCCAGGCGATCGACGAGGTTATTGCGCTTGATGCGCGCACCCTGGTCCTTCGCTACAAGAACCCTGCTCCGGATGCCGGTGAGCTCATCTTCCAGCCGCTCCCGCGCCACATCATGGCTCAGCCGCTGGAGCAGATGGATGCGCTGGAGGCGTTCGCCACGCTTCCATACTGGACCACGGAGTTCGTCGGGGCGGGCCCGTATCGACTCGAGCGGTGGGAGCCGGGGGCGTTCATCACCGGCGTGGCGTTCGACGGTTACTCACTTGGAAAGCCGAAGATCGGGCGCGTTCAGCTCGTGTGGATCTCTGACCCCAACACGGCCATGGCGAACCTGCTGTCTGAGACGATCCATTTCGCTACGGACCTCAGCATTACCTATGAGCAAGCGTCCCTCCTGCGGCGGGAATGGGCGGGCGGCGGCTCGCGACAGCCGGGCGGAATCCTGCTGAGCACGTCGAAGACCGTCTACACGCAGATTCAGTTCCGCCCGGAGTACGTACGGCCGCCCATCCTCCAGGACGTGCGGCTGCGACAAGCGTTGGCGCACAGCCTCGACAAGCAGGCGGTCGCCGACGCGGTGCTCGACGGCGAGCCGGCGGTGGCGGACACGCTGGTCGCCAAAGAAGAGGAGTACTACGCGGAGCTGGACCGGGCGATGACGAAGTATCCACTCGATCACCGCCGTACCGACCAGCTGCTCACCGAGCTCGGTTTCACGAAAGACGGCGAGGGCTTCTACGGGCAGGGTGGTAACCGCCTGTCGGTCAACCTCATCCCGCTCGGAGACTACCTGCGGGAGGCGTTGGTCATGGCCGACGGGTGGAAGCGCGCGGGAATCGACGTCCCCGTGCGGACGCTATCCGCCGCCGAGCAGGTGGATCAAGAAGTAGCATCTGTCTATCCGGCCTTGATCATCACCCAGTTCCAGATCGCGAGCAATCCGTTCCCGCCATTCATCTCCGCCAACATCCCGACCGCGGCGGTTCGATGGGCCGGCCGAAACAAGGGTGGGTACTACGATCCCGAGATCGATCGACTCTCGGACGTCTTCCTCACCTCGCTCGAGCGCGCTGATCGCAACCGCGCCGTCATGGACGGAATGCGGCTCCTGAACGACCAGGCGGCCTACTTCCCGCTCTACTACGGCTACGATGCCACGGCGCGGACGGGGAATCTCAACGGGCCGCGCGGCGGGCGGAAGATTACGGCGCTCTGGAACCTCGAAGCATGGCACTGGCAATGAGCGGAAGGGGACTCGGTGGAGTGACGAGGGTCATTCACACGGCGTTGGCCATGTGGCTCTTGATCGTCGCATCTGTGCCGCAGGCCGCGGCCAACGCGAGCGACGTTCCATCCGCGTGGATGCAGGGCTCATCGAGCGGCCAATCAGGCGAGCCTGCACCGCCGGGCAGCTTTACGATCGGTGATGGTCTCTGGCTCGCGGAGCGCTCCACCGCTCAGCGAGGGGTGGGCCGCGCTACTCGCACGAGATGCGCCTTCCATACCTAGGCGGCAGGGAGACTAGCGGTGTCGCGGGATTCAACGCGGCGCTCGATGAATCCGTTCGTCTCGACGTCGAGACGTTCTTGCTGAACGTCGCCGACTTGTACGCTCCGAATCCTGACAACAACGGCAGCTTTCAGACCATCGGCTATATCGTGTCGACTGCGAACCCTCGCCTGATCAGCCTCTTCGTCGATGTGTCGGGATACATCGAGGGTGCCGCGCACCCGTACGGCTACGCCTACGCCTTCAACTACGATTTGGTCGAGAACCGCCAGCTCGATCTCGCCGACGTCTTCGCGCAGGGCGCGGACTATCTGCCGCTCCTCGCGGAGATCAGCGTTGCCCAGCTCGCCCCAGAGCTTGGGGACGCATTCTTCTCCATCGGAGCCGAGCCTCGCGCCGAGAATTACCAGAACTGGAACCTCGGGCGAGATCGGCTCATCCTCCGCTTCAACGCGTACGAGGTTGGGCCGTACGCGGCGGGCCCACAACTGGTGCAAATCCCGTACTCACGGCTCGAGGGCATCCTCCGACAGGACGAGCGCCTTGCGGCGGTCCGAGGTGAGCCGCGGCCCGGTGCCCCTCTGCGTCCGAACTAGATCTCACACCCTTGGGACATCATTGCCGATGAACTCCACCCCCCCCCCCAACCCTCCCCCGCAAGGGGGGAGGGGGTCGGCATGAGGATCGTCACATCACTCATTGCTTTGTTCTCCATCGTCGCGGGAGCGTGCGGCCCGGGGAGCGATGCGGGAAGGACCCAGGGCGCGGCGACGGGTGCGCCGGGTCTGGACGACACACGGACGCTGGTTATTGCCATGCGTACCGAGCCGAAGGTGTTCCTGAACGCCGCTCTAAACCCGAGTCACGTTGGCAACACCCCGGACGCGCCCTGGCAGCTATTCCACGCGGCGCTAACCATGGGAGACGAGCGTGGAACACCCCAGCTCCAGCTTGCCGAGGAGTTCCCGCAGCTCGGCACAGACAGTTGGAAAGTGTTTCCGGACGGTCGTATGGAGACGACGTGGCGTCTTCGGCCCAACCTCACCTGGCACGACGGAGCGCCCCTGGTGGCGGAAGACTTCGTCCTATCTGCGCAGTTCATGAAGATGTTGGGCCAGAGCAGCGGCGCCGTGCCTGCCATCGAAGAGGCGAGCGCCCCGGATTCACGCACCCTGGTTCTCTGGTACAAGGCTCCGACCGCCGTAGCGGGCCAAACCGCCCTACAGTCAATTCCTCATCATCTCCTGGGCGCACAGCTCGAGCAGATGGAAGGGCGCGATCCCGTCGACCTCTTCGGCCTGCCGTACTGGACGACTGAGTTCAAAGGTCTTGGTCCCTATCGCCTGGAGCGATGGGAGCACGGCGCCTTCATCACGGGCGTTGCCTTCCCCGGGTACGTTAACGGCAAGCCGCGAATCGCGCGGATCCAGCTCGTGTGGATCTCGGACGCAAATACGGCGGCGTCGAATCTCCTCTCGGGGACGGTCCACTTGGCCACTGACCTGAGCCTCGTTTTCGAGCAGGTGTCGGTCCTGCGGCGCGAGTGGGCGGCGAAGCAAACGACAGGCAACATTCTTCTAGGGACAGCCAAGACTGTCTACATCCAGATGCAGTACCGGCCCGAGCATGTGAACCCGCGCGCCATACTGGACGCTCGTTTTCGACAGGCGATCGCGCACGCCATCGACAAGCAGGCCATCGTAGACGCGGTGCTGGAGGGCGAGCCCGGTATCGCGGACACGCTTCGACCGAAAGAAGAAGAATCCTATGCTGAGCTGGACCGTGTGCTGGCGAAGCACCCGTTCGACCTGCGTCGGACGGATCAGCTCTTGACGGAGATGGGGTTCGCGAAGGACGCCGAGGGATTTTATGGGCAGGGCGGCGCGCGTCTGGTCACCAGCCTCACGCCACGCGGGGATTACCTCCGGGAGGCGCTGGTGCTCTCCGACGGCTGGAAACGGGCGGGGCTGGATGTCCCCATCCGCACGCTGTCCGCCGCAGAGCAGCTCGACTCAGCCTTCAGCCGGACCTATCCGGCGCTGTCGATCATCCAGTTCCAAATCGACGCGTATCCGTTCCAGCCGTTCGTCACGGGCGTGAGCCCGAATGTCGGCGGCTTCTCCGACCCCGAGGTGGACCGGCTCTCCAGCATCCACGCCTCGTCGCTCGACCGGCAGGAGCGAAACCAAACGCTCATTCAAGGGATGAAGTACCTGAGCGATCAGGCGGTTTATTTCCCGTTGTACTACGGGTACGACGTCATTGCGCACACGGGCAGCCTCGCCGGCCCGCGTTCGGGGATAAAGAAGTACGCGATGTGGCGAGTAGAGGAGTGGACCTGGCGGTAGCGCCGGTGTGTTCCTCTCCCATCGCAATGGGAGAGGTTAGGTGAGGGCGACCCTTCTCACCACCTCAAAGTTCCGGTCGACGGCGACAGGAGTTGCCCTCACCCCAACCCTCTCCCACTGCGGTGGGAGAGGGGGACCACGTCGCCCATCGCCTGGAAGGGAGAACATGCTACCTTCCTTGGTGGCGAGCCAGAGCTTGCATGCAGGTGGCGGCCCCGGGCAGGTTGACGTCGTAGGTATAGCCGAGGTCCAGTGCGTCTGACAGGACGTGATAGTAGGCCCAGTTGGGGCGCGTGCGGTGCTGGTGCAGGTAATCGTCGGCGACGGAGCTCTGAGCGCCGCTGGTGCGAACGACCTCCTGGAACATCTCGAGGTCGACGCCCAGCTTCTCGGCCAGCTTGAACCCCTCGGCCGCGGCCATGAGGTGCATCGCGGTGATCGTGTTCTGAGCCACCTTCGTGGCCGCGCCCATGCCCACGCCGCCGAGCAGGTAGATGTTGGCGCCCGCGGCCTCGAGCATGGGGCGGCATCTATCAAGGGTGCTGGCGTCACCGCCGATCATCATGCAGAGCGAGCCCGCCTCGGCTCCTGAGGCGCCACCGCTCATCTGCGCGTCGAGCACTTCGACGCCGTGGCTCTTGGCGTCCTCCGCGATCTTCATCATCGCGACGGGGTGGACGGCGCTGTGGATGACCACGATCAGGCCCGGGTGCGCGCCCGCGAGCAGGCCGTCCGGTCCCTGCAAGACGGCTTCAACGGTTCGCGACGGGTCCACCTCGGGCTCGTGCCGAATCGCGATGGCTGCGATGTCGGCGTACTCAGCGACCTCTCGGGCCGACTTGGCGGCTCGGGCGCCCCGCTTCACGAGCTCGGCCACCGGCTCTGGCTGGACGTCCTGGACGATCAGATCAAAGCCGGCTTTGAGGATGTTGGCGCACAGTGGGCGGCCCATGCGGCCGAGTCCGATGAATCCGATCTTCTGAGCCACGCCGCCCCTCCCGTCATGTGTCTGCCTGGTGTGCAAGGGCGTGCAGTGCCCTCGACTGTGTAGCAAGGCAGCAGTATACTTCGCCGCACCTCGCCACGGATGTCTAGAGCTCTCGCTCACCGAGGTTGTCCGATCTCGCGGCGCGCGCTTTCGATCAGGGAGGTCTCCGTTGGTGTTGACGCGAGAAGAGAACGATCTCCTGACGCAGACGGACCCAGGAACCCCATGCGGAGAAATGCTGCGCCGGTACTGGCAGCCGGCCGCGTTGAGCGAAGATATTCCCCCTGGCGGTCCGCCCTTGCCGGTGAGATTGTTCGGTGAGGACCTCGTTCTTTTCAGAGACGAGCAGGATCGGGTCGGCCTCATCGACCTCCATTGTTCGCATCGACGTACGGATCTGAGCTATGGCCGCCTGGAAGATGGGGGCCTGCGCTGCATCTACCACGGATGGCTCTACGACGTGAACGGCAGGTGCCTGGAAACTCCTGGCGAGCCCGATGGAAGCCACCTGAAGGACTACGTCCGGCACAGGGCCTATCCGTGTCGCGACGCGGGCGGGGTGATCATGACGTACATGGGAACCGGCGAGCCGCCCCTGCTCCCGAACTACGGAATCTTCTCGGCCCCGCCGGACCATCGCGTTACCGGCAAATTCATCCTCGAGTGCAACTACCTCCAGGGGCTGGAAGGCAACATGGACAGCGTCCACGTGCAGTTCCTCCACCGCTCAGTTCGCACGAAGCCGCGAACTCCACCGCCGAACAACTACTGGGGACCGACGCGCGTGGAAGAGACGGAGTTTGGTGTCTGGTCGTACTACGAGCGGGACGACATGAGCGCCGGTCCGGACCTGGTGTTTCCGAGCCTCTGCCTGACGGGCGGAACAGACTTCCAGGGGCGAGGCGATGGTTACGTCGTGAACTGGCGGGTCCCGATCGACGACACGCACCACTACCTATTCAAGCTGTTGTTCAAGCAATCCGCGCCGCGGCCCGAAAAGGTCCGGGAAGCTGCCATCGCAGGCAACCGGCCCGGGGCAGGCCCGGCTCGGACGCGAGCCAACCGATATCTCCAGGATCGGGAGGAGCAGCGGACCAGCACCTTTACAGGGCTGGGCTTCGTGTTTCCCGACAACGACAAGGCTGCCAACGAAACCCAGGGTCCGATCTACGATCGCACCAAGGAGCTGCTCGGCGCGGAGGACATGTCCATCGTGGCCGGCCGAAAAGCGCTCCTCGGGGCAATTCAGGCGGTTCAGGAGGGTCGCGACCCGCCCGGGGTAATTCGCGATCCAGCAGTCAATCGCGTCGACCCACTCTTTCTCAAGAAGAACGTGCCGCACTCAGATGGCGACATGGAGGCGCTCTTTGCCGAGATGGAGGGACGGTGGGTCGCAGCCTCGGCTCGGTAGCGCATCAGATGAGCGCGAAGCTATAGGCACGCGAAGCTATAGGCAAAGGAACGTCACACATGAGTGGAATGGACCAACCAATCGTCATAGCGAACTGCAACTTCCACGTCGGCCACGAGCGTTCCGTTCGGGTGGCTGAGGAGCGTGGGTTCTTCAAAGAGGAAGGCCTCGATCGGTACGTCTATCAGTCGGGCGGCATCGTCCCGGGTCCGTGGGAACACGAGACTATCGGCGCCATGATGTGGGAGCGCGGGATCGACATCGCCACGGCGGTGGATGCACGGGCGGCGATCGTCCAGCACGCCAAAGGCGAAGACATCTACATCGTCGGCGGGTGGCGGACCCAGCTCGAAACGAAGCTCGTCGGCGCCAAGGGCATCACGAAGCCGGAGCAGCTCAAGGGTGTCAAAGGGGCTGGGTCGGGCTCGAAGGACTCGCTGGGCCTCTTCGGCCTGAGCTGGGCGCTGCACAAGCACGGCGTCGACCCCGAGCGGGACATCGAATGGGTGCGAGCTCCTTCTGATCGATATGCCAGCAACCCTCACGTTGGCGACATCCTCCGGAACGGCGAAGTGCAGGTCCTCTCGATTGGCGGCCACGACGACGCGGTGGAAGAGCTGGTGAACGAGGGGTACCCGGTCGTTCTCGACACGGAGGCGTTCTACAAGCCGTACTACAAGGGGCTCAAGAACTGGCCGCCCGGGAAGGTCATCGTCGCGACCAAGCAGACGATCGAGCAGCGCGGCAGGGAGCTTCGGGCATTCCTTCGGGCCAACGTGCGGGCGTACTGGTTCGTGCAGGATCGACGGAACCATGAGTGGATGTTCGGCCTCGAGTCGCGCATGCGGCAGAACACGTACAACGAGTTCGAGCGCAACGTCCGCATGCTGCGGAGCGACAAGCCGCGGCCGGAGCGGACGGGCGTTCGCGCGTTCGGCATGATGCCCATGGACGGGCTGGTGCCGCGGGGCGCCACGGCTGATATCATCGCGGACCTGGCGGAATACAAAGAGATCGACCGTGTCGTGGACGTCGACGATGTCTTGAAGGACGCCGCGGCGATCGACGCGATCGAGGAGCTGCTCAGCAGCGGCCGCGTCGACCGTGAGGCGGTCGAAAAGTGGCGGGCGATCAACAGTTGATGGATCGGTTATGAACGTTGGGTTAGGGAGCGGGGGTCGTTCGGCCAAGCCGCTTTTTCTTCTTCTGCTGCTTTCAATCATCGTCTCCGCGTGCGGAGGGGCGACAAGCACGACGCCGTCCCGAGGCACTGGGAGCGGCGCCGCGTCTTCCTCGGCCGAGGAGGGGCGAACGCTTGTCATCGCGATTCGGTCGGAGCCGAAGGCGCTGGTGAGCTCCGAGCTGAACGTTGACCACACGGGCAACACACCCGAGGCGCCGTGGCAGCTCTTCCACGCCGAGCTCACCCAGTTCGACGAGCGGGGGGCGCCGCAGCTTCAGTTGGCCGAGGCGTACCCGCAGCTCGGCACCGATAGCTGGAAGCTGCTCCCCGATGGCCGAATGGAGACCACGTGGCGCATCCGCTCCGATGCCATCTGGCACGACGGCGCGCCGCTGGTGGCCGAGGACTTTGTTCTCGCCATTCGGTTCATCAAAGCGGCGGGAAACACGGGTCTCACCAAAGGCGTTCCCACGATCGACGGGGCCACGGCGCTCGACCAGCGCACGTTGGTCGTCCACTACAACGCGCCCTTCCCGGACGCGGGCGTCATCGCCTGGGAGCCGCTCCCGCGCCACATCATCGGGGCCGCGTTCGAGCAGATCGAAGATCCAGAGGTATTTGCAACTCTTCCGTATTGGACGACGGAGTTCGTCGGACTCGGTCCCTACCGGCTGGACCGGTGGGAGCCGGGCGCCTTCATCACGGGTCTGGCGTACGACCGCTACCCGCTCGGCAAGCCGAAGATCGGGCGCGTCCAGCTCATGTGGATACCCGATGCGAATGCGGTCGTCGCGAACCTTCTGACTGGCACGGCGCATCTGGCCACCGATCTGAGCGTGGGCTTCGAGCACGCCTCGGTGTTGCGCAGGGAGTGGGCGTCCAAGGGCGAGACCGGTGGAATCCTGCTGGGACCGGCCAAGGCTGTGTACGCCCAGGTGCAGTACAAACCAGAGTTCCAGAGACCCCAAGCCCTCTCCGAGCCGCGGTTGCGGCAGGCGTTGGCGTACGCGATCGACAAACAGGCGATCGTCGACGCCGTGCTGGATGGCGAGCCGGGGATTGCCGACACCCTCGTGCCGAAAGACGTGGAGTACTACGCCGAGCTCGACCGAGCGCTGACGAAGTACCCACTCGACCTGCGCCGGAGTGAGCAGCTCATGGCAGAACTCGGGTACACGAAGGATGGCGAGGGCTTTTACGGCCAGGGTGGGAATCGGCTCAGTATCCAGCTCATCCCCTTCGGCGACTACCAGCGCGAGGCGCTCATCCTGGTGGACGGCTGGAAGCGCGCCGGGATCGACGTGCCCATCCGCGTTCTTTCACCCGCCGAGCAGATGAACCGGCAGAACAGCCAGCAGTATCCCGGGCTCGGGATCATCCAGGCTGCGTCGGCGGCCGTGACGACGAACGTGTATCGGTACTTCGCCTCGGAGGGCGTGACGGGGACCCTGGGCGGCGGGCCGAACATGGGGGGCTACACCGATCCAGAGATCGATCGGCTGTACGGCGTCTACATCACGTCGCTCGACCGCAACGTCCGGAATCAAGCGGTCATCGATGGCATGAAGTATCTGAGCGAACGCTCGACCTACTTTCCGCTGTACTATGGCTACGAGCTCGTTGCTCATTCAGGGAACCTGGTAGGGCCGCGCGCGGGCCTGAAGCGCTATGCGCTCTGGAGGATCGAAGAGTGGACCTGGGCTGGCAGTGGCCAACGCTAACTGGCAGGGCCAGCAGCCAAGGCTGGTCCGTTTCGCCGAAGGCTGTCGACTTGCTCGGCGCTTGGCGCCGCTCGAGTCGAAGAGAAGCTTTCCTATGAGGGGGCACCTCGATGCTGACTCGTGAAGAGAACGAACTGCTGACGAGGACGGGCCCGGGTACGCCGTGCGGCGAATTCATGCGGCGCTACTGGCAGCCCGTCGCGCTATCTGAAGAGCTGCCTCAGGGCGGGTATCCAATTCCGCGCGAGGTGATGGGGGAGGAGCTCGTCCTCTTCCGCGACGATCAGGGACGCGTCGGGCTGCTCGACCTGCATTGCTCCCATCGGGCTGCGGACTTGAGCTACGGTCGGCTGGAGGATGGCGGCCTCCGCTGCATCTACCATGGCTGGCTCTACGACGTGAACGGCCGCTGCCTGGAGACACCGGCGGAGCCGGAGGGCAGCAACCTCAAGCTAACGATTCGGCATCCCGCCTATCCGTGCCAGGAGGCGGGGGGTGTCGTCTTCGCCTACATGGGACCGGGCGAGCCGCCTCTCCTGCCGAACTACGAGATCTTTAGCGCTCCGGATGATCACCGTTTCGTGATGAAGTACCACCTGGACTGCAACTACCTGCAAGGGCTGGAGGGCAACCAGGATGGGATCCACACCCGCTTTCTCCACCGGAACGTGAATCGCGAGAACACGCAGTGGCGCTTCGGCGACGTCGAAGAGACGGACTTTGGTGTGTGGGGAACCGGGCGTCCGGTCTACTTGCTACCCAGCCACTGCCTGACCGGTGGAGGCTCGCAGGACCGCGGTGACGGCTACATGATGTACTGGCGAGTGCCGATCGACGACACGCACCATTGGCAATACATCATGACCTTCAGGAAGTCAGCCCCCTGGGAGCCCGGGTTTGCGGACTCCGAGCACAGCATGGTCAACGCCGATTTCTATCCGCATCGAAACAAGACGAACCGATACCTGCAGGATCGCGAGCTGCAGCACAGCACGAACTACACGGGTATCGGACTCGACTTCCCGCCGCAGGACGCCTGCGTCAACGAGGGCGCGGGCGTCATCCAGGACCGGACGAAGGAGCGCCTGGGCGCGGCAGACGTGATCATCATCGCGAGCAGAAAACTCATGCTTCGGAGCATCCGGATGGTCCAGGAAGGCCTGGATCCGCCGGGGGTGATTCGGGACCCCGAAGTGAACAGCGTCGATCCGCTCTTGCTGAAGCGGAACGCTCCACTTTCCGAGCAGCGGGTTGCCGGTCGGTTGGGAGACGATAACGGGCAGCTCAGGGTTGTGCCCGACGAAGTGGATCTATCACCGGTGCGAGGGTAGTAGTTTTCGGGGTGTCGCCCCGTATTCCAAGGTGTGGGACGCATCACTCAGAAGGAGGAGGACATGGAGCAGAATCGACCCGGCGCAACCTATTGGATCGATCACTACGTGATTCCCGTGAGCGACATCGAGCGATTCGACAAGTTTTATACGGACGTTCTCGGAGCGAAGCACAGGGCAATGGGTGGGGCAGGCGACGCAGCTCGGCGCCCCCAGCCCGGCGGCGAGCGCGTGCTGTTCACTTTCGTGGGCGACGTGCACATCGGCGGGGCCACCAAGGCGGAGGCGCCGCCGGCGAGCAAGGGGCTTGGCGCCGGCATGCCGCGCTACAGCTACTACGTGCGCCCGGAAGATATCAATGAGCATCTCCGCCGGCTGGACCAGTTCCAGGTTCCCCACACTGACGCCATTCGCACCAGCGAAGAGGGCGAGGACGGGACGGCGATTCGCTTCGAGGATCCCGATGGGAACCAGCTCGAGTTCTGGGCGCCGGTGAACATGCCCGCGGGAGCCATGGCCGACGAGACGGCCGTCAAGGTCGGACGAGTGGGCAGCGCGGTGTTCGAGTCGCGCGATCTTGGTAGGACCGCGGACTTCTATACGGAGCTCTGTGGGCTGGACGCGCTCACCAACGCCGATGTTGCGAGCGACATGCTCGTTCTGAAGATGGCCGCGGGTGGGCACCTGACCTTCAAGAAGGTGGACACGCTTTCCGAGCGGACGGGCGGCCACATCCATCCGCTTCACACCGCTCTCGTCGTGCGCGAAGACGAGATGATGAAGGTCTACCAGAAGATGTGGGACCGCCTGCCAGAGTGGGACCACGACCCGGTGATCCGGCGTCGACTGCCGACTGAGGAGACCCAGCAGCTACCGGCGCGCGTGGGCATCCACGGTAGCCCCAGCGGTCAGCCGTGGCGGTCGGCGTTCCTGCGAGGAGACAGCTTCTGGGACTGGGACACCAATGCCTTCCACTGGGTGCCGGCAGAACCGGTCGACGGCTCGATGGCCGCGCCGAAGACGAAGTCCGTGTGGCCCTACATCGAGGCGCAGCGCACAGGAAACTAGGTCCCCACTGTCATTCTGAAGGCGCAACCTGAAGAATCCGTGCCAGGCTACGGATGCTTCATTCCGTTCAGCATGACACACGTTCCATCGGGAGGGGTCGGCACGGCCGGCCTCTCCCGAATTCTTTGTTAGCCGGGAGGCGGAGACTGTTGACGCGACGACTCGTGGCGCCCACGCTTGTACTCATGGCGGTGCTGGCCATGGCCTGTGCACCGCAGCAGCAGCGGGGAGCGGTCGATGCACGACCGGCGCCCGCTGCGCAGAGCCAGAACCTGGCGATCGCGATCTACGCGGAGCCGGGGACACTGGCGCAAAAGCCGCTGGGCGCGGGGCCAGGCACGTCGTTCCGGAGCACGGTGCGCGCGTTCAACGCAACCCTTGGCATCGTGGACGGGGAGGGACTCCCGCGGCCCTACCTGGCGGAAGTTCTTCCGAAGCTGGATACGGAGAGCTGGGTTGTCTCACCCGAGGGACGGATGGAGACGCGGTACCGGCTGAGGGCAAACTTGACCTGGCACGACGGCGCACCGATGACCGCGGAGGACTTCGTCTTCGCCTGGCAGGTGTACAGCTCGCCCCGCGTGGGCATCGCGACGCGCACGCCTCAAACGCTGATCACCGACGTCAGCGCGCCGGACCCGCTCACCGTTCTCATTCTCTGGCGGGCGCCCTACCCTGAGGCTTCCACGTTGGCGGGCGAGGACTTCCCGCCGCTCCCGCGCCACCTCCTCCAGGCGACCTTCCAAGAGGATCCATCAGCGCTCGAGAGCCAATCGTTCTGGACGCGAGACTACGTCGGGTCGGGTCCATACAGGCTGACGCGATGGGAGCCCGGCGCGTTCATCGAGGGCGATGCGTTCGCTGGCCACAGCCTCGGCAAGCCGAAGATCGACCAAATTCGGATCAGCTTCATCAGCGACAGCAACGCCGTCCTGGCCGCGGTTCTCGCCGGGGACGTGCAGATGGCGACCGACATCGCCATCAAGTTCGACCAGGCGCTGATCCTCCAACGCGACTGGGTTCCGCAGCGCAAGGGCACGGTCATCCTGCGGCCGGGGTCGTACCACGGCGCGTATTTCCAGCTCCGACCAGATACTGCGACGCCAAGAGCGCTGCTCGACCTGCGCGTGCGCCGAGCACTCGCTCACAGCCTTAACCGCCAGGACATCAACGATGCGATCTTCGACGGACAGGGGATCATGACCGAGGTGCCCAACATCCCGCCCGCCAGTGCTTACCGCGCCGAGGCGGACCGGCTCGCGGTGAAGTATCCGTATGACGTGCGGGCTACCGAGACGTTGCTGACCGACGCTGGGTACCGCAAAGGGAACGATGGCATCTTCGTGCACCCGACAGACGGCCCGCTGCGGATCGAGCTGAAGACGCTCGTATCGTCCGAGCGCCAGAAGGAGCAGGAGATCCTGATCACGAACTGGCGCGCCGCGGGGTTCGACTTCAGCGCGGCGTTGCTCGCGGCGGCGCAGTCGACCGATAGCGAGCTGCGAGCCACGTTCCCCGGGATGTTCACCTTCACGCAGGGCCCTGGGGAGTACGCGTTCGCCCACGATTTCTCGAGCGGCGCCATCGGCACGCCGGACAAGCGATGGATCGGCAACAACCGCGGCGCCTGGAGCAACGAGGAGTTCGACCGGTTATCGGCCGCCTTCTCTGGGGCTGTCGCACCCGCCGATCGCATTCGCTACATCGCCGAGATGGTGAAGGTCCACACCGAGAACGTGCCGAACATCCCGATCTCCTTCGGGGTCGGCAGCGAGGCGTTCGTTAGTGGGCTACGCGGTCCGCGACAGGTGGCGCCCGAAACTTTGATTCCCTGGAACATCCACGAGTGGGAGCTTTCGTAGATGAGTGGAGTAGACCAGCCCGTCGTTATCGCGAACTCGAACTACCACGTGGGCCAGGAGCGATCGTGGCGCGCGGCTGAGGAGCAGGGGTTCGTCAAGGAGGAGGGCCTCGACCGGTACGTGTACCAGGCGGGGGGCCTCATCCCTGGCAAATGCGAGTTCCACCAGCTCGCCCGTCAGATGTGGGAGCGCGGCGTCGACATTGTCACCGCCGTCGACGCTCGCGCCGCTGTCCTCCAACGCGCGCGGGGTGGTGACGTCTACATCGTCGGCGGCTGGCGCAGCACCCTCGAGGGCAAGATCGTCGGTGCGAAAGGCATGACGCGGCCGGAGGAGCTCAAGGGCTCGAAATCCGTCACGCGGGAGACCTGGGGCCTGGCCCACATTGGGATCGCGACGGCGCTCCGCAGGTTCGGCGTGGGCTACGACGACGTGGAGTGGATCGAGGGGATCGTCGACTTCGAGGCGGAGGAGCGGGGCACCGACCTGCTTCGATCGGGCGAGGTGACGTTCGTTACCGTCAACGGCCGCGAGGCGGATCGGTTGATCGAGGAGGGCTACCCGCTACTCCTGAATCTGGGAGAGTTCTACCGTGGCCTCGGCGGCTGGCCGCCCGGCAAGGTCATCGTCACGACGAAGCAGATGATCGACGAACGCGGCGAGGAGTTGCGGGCATTCCTGCGCGCGAGCCTCCGCGGCTTCTGGTTCACCCAGGACCTCAACAACCACAGCTTCATGTACGACCTGGAGACGCGCCTGCGCCTCACGACGTACAACGAGTACGAGCGACGCATCCGCATGCTCGCCGACCCGACACCGCCCCCGCCGCGGAAAGGCCCAACCACGATGGGCTCGATGGTGATGGACGGCTTCGTCCCGCGCGACATGCTCGTCCGCATGATCGATGACATGGTTCAGTTTGGCGACCTAGACCGCCCGATTGACGTCGATGAGGTGCTGAAGGAACAGCCCTCGATCGACGCTTTCGAGAACTTGGTCAAGCGCGGGCTAGTCGACATGCAGGTGCTGGACGGGTGGCGCAGCGTGACGTACGGCAAGGTCTGATCACGAGAGTGACTGCACATCTCTCGGAGGGTGTTGCGTCGGACCATGGTATTGTCGAGCTAGGCGTGGATCTATTTATGGAGCCGATCATGTCCACGACTGAGATCCATCTAAAACTCCCCGAGCCCCTAGTTGCGGATCTAGAGAAGGAGGCTCGCTACCGAGGCCTACCGCGAGCCCACCTCCTGGGGGAGGCAGTGGCGCAGTACCTGGCTCGGGCCGAAGCGGAGCGTATCGGGCGAGAGATGGCGGCCTACGCGGAGGAATTGGGGCCCGACAGCGGCGAGTTCGTCGCCGAAACGGATGCGTACACGGTCCAGCGGCTGCTCGAAGAGACCGAATGATAAGGGGCGAGGCGGCGGCGAACCTTCCGAGGAGCAGTGCCGCCTGGCCCATCAGGTCACGACGATGGAATGCTCACCCGCACGTCCGGTGGTGTGAGTAGGCGGAAGGGGTGACCCTCCCGCCTACTCGAGGCTCTGTCGAATGCCCACCTGAGGCTCCCCCTCACTAAGGAGCGTGGTTCTGTGGTCGGCGCATCAGACCGCCGGCTGGTTCTTCCGCTGCCGAAGCCAATCAGCGAGGTGGATGCTGCTGATCACGACCATTCCGGCAAGACTCACCCAAAACGTCGTCGTGAAACCTTGGGAAAGAGTCCAAACTGCCCCGACCCCCCAGAGGAGCCAAGCTCCCGTGAGGACTGCGGCCCTCGGGGGGCGGCCACGGGTATATTCTCGGCCCACATAGCCGAAGCTAAATCCCACGAGGACGGCGAGGACCAGGAATACCGGCGTCAGGCTTCCCCCAAGCGTCTGACTCACGTAGGCCATCGCTAGGACAAAGCAGAACGCGAACGCCGCGTACCAGCCCCCCCAAGCGACGCGACGAAAGCGCGGAGAAACCCTCCACATAGCTGCCACTTGACCCTTCTCTAGACGCCGGCCGCCACAGGCGCCTCGTTGCGTTTCAGGAAGAGCGGATCGCCGCGGTTCACTTCGGGATCGCGGATGACGCCGGGCGGCTCTTGCCCCTCCTGGACCATCTGGATCGCGCGGAGCATGCTCTTGCGGCAGGCGGCGATCACGTTGTCCGCCGCGCCCAGGTGCTCGCGGGTTCGATCCTGGATGCGGCCGGCGCCCTCGTTCACGCAGGCGTCGTGGGGCGGAAACTCGGCGCCGAGGCCGGTAAAGGTGGCCGTGCGCTGCTCCTCACGGTCCTGAAGGTAGCGGTTTGCCTTCTTGCGATGCGGGTATCCGCCTTCGTCGACCAGCGCGGTGGACCAGCCCCGACGGTTCTCGGCCGGGATGGGGCCCGATTCCTTGAAGGCGATGATGAAGAGCCAATGGCGCACGTCGTCTACCGGAACTCGCCAGTACAGCATGTAGCCGTCGCCGTAGGGCTGCGGTCCTCCGCCCGTGAGGCACAGGCTGGGGAAGACGAAGTCCGGCCTGCCGTTGTTCCATACGCCGAAGTCCGTCTCCTCGACGTCGCTTGGGCCGTAGTAGCGGCCGGGCTTCGGGTCTCGGAAGTCGGTATTGTTCTCGCTGGGGTGGGCTTTCAGGTACTTGGCGCCATCATCCGTCACCAGGAAGCGGTGCAGGAAGCGGACGTGGCTGGGATCCTGGTTGCCCTCCAGCCCCTGCAGGTAGTTGCACTCGTGGAAGTACTTGGTGGCCACACGGTGCTCGGCCGGGACGTTGAAGGCGCCGTAGTTTGGGAGGAGCGGCGGCTCGTCCGGGCCCATGTACGCGAAGATGACGCCGCCCGCCTCCTGACACGGGTAGGCAGGATGGCGAATCGTGAGTTTTAAGTTGCTGCCCTCTGGCTCCGCGGGGGTCTCCAGGCAGCGGCCGTTCACGTCGTAGAGCCAGCCGTGGTAGATGCAGCGGAGGCCGCCATCTTCGAGCCGTCCGTAGCTCAGGTCCGCGGCTCGATGGGAGCAGTGCAGGTCCAGCAGGCCGACGCGGTTCTGGTCATCGCGGAAGAGGACGAGCTCCTCGCCCATGATTTCGATGGGGATCGGGAAGCTGCCCGGCGGCACCTCCTCGGAAAGCGCGACCGGCAGCCAGTAGCGGCGGAACAGCTCGCCGCACGGGGTGCCAGGCCCCGTCTGGGTGAGCCTCTTGTTTTCTTCTGTGCTCAACATCGGGGATTCCCCCTCCAAACCCTCAGTCCAACCTGATCCCCCAAGGGCGGACCAGACCGCCGAAATATAGCACTCGCGCCGAGTCTTCCTCCGCGTGATCGAAAACGGCTCTACGCGTAGAAGAGTCCCGCCAGCAGACGTACGCCGACGACGAGGAGCGCGCCGCCGAGCATGCGGACGATGAGCCTGCCGTGGATGTGGCGTGAGAGCCACGCTCCGATGAGCGCACCAGGGATAACTCCCGCGGCGAGGAGCAATGCGCGCCGAAGCCCCGAACCAAAGGCGAGCTCACCGGTGATGAGATGGACTGACGTGCCGGCGAGCGCCATGACGGCGAGGACGAATTGGCTGGTCGCGGTGGCGATGTGGGCGGGGAAGTCGAGAAGGAGGATCATCGCGGGCACCATGATGATGCCGCCGCCGATGCCCAGGAGGCTGGAGATGAAGCCGACTACCACGGACAGTAGGAGCCCCTGCCACAAGTTGAAGTGGTACTCGTAGCGGGAACCGCTGGAGTCGACCATGACGCGCGTCGTCATGCCCGATCTCATCGATAGGGAGCGTGATACGTTTTGCTGGGGGCGCAGGATCACCAGCGCCGCCAATGCAATCAGCACCACCCCGAAGATTGCGCTGAACAGGTTTCTCGGAATGGCGGTGACGACGATCGCGCCGAGCACGGCGCCGGGCACCGTAGCGACCGCGAAGGTGACGCCGGTACGGTAGTCGATCCGCTGCGCGCGCCCGTATGCGACCGAGCCTGCAACCGCGTTGAAGAACACCGTTGCGAGCGAGATCGAGGTGATCGTCGACGGCTTCGCGCTCGGGTAGAGGAAGAGCAGCGCCGGCACGAGCAGGAACCCGCCGCCGGCGCCGATCAACGTACCGTAGGCTCCAACGAACAGGCCGAGTGGGATGAGCAGCCACTCCGTCACCGAAAGCTCCAGCGTCGTTCACCTCCAGCGCTGAGCGATTCCTACCAGATCCCGCGAACGCTTCGAAAGGCGCCGTGCCTGCTCGCCCAGAAGAACGCGACGTTCACGAGAAACGCGAGCGCGAGGAGCACGATCCCGAGGGCGATCGCCCGGGCGAACTCGCCACGGCTCGTTTCGAGGCTGATGGCGGTCGTGAGGACGCGGGTCTGGCCTGCAATGTTGCCACCCACCATCAACGACGCGCCCACCTCGGCCGTCGCTCGTCCGAACGCGGCTGCGATGGCGAGTCCCACCCCAGGGAATGCGGCCCTAACCAGCTCCCGACCAATGGCGACTCCGACCGCGCCGTCGATGCGAAAGGCATCTACCTGCTCGGCGTCGATTGCCTCGATAGCGGCGCGAGTGAAGCCCGCGACGATCGGCACTGCAACGAGGAACTGGGCGATCACCATTGCCGTTGGCGTGTAGATCAGCCGCAGCGCGCCAAAGGGTCCCGTTCGCCACAGGAAGATGCTGACGACGAGCCCCACGACCACGGGCGGAAGCCCCATGCCGGTATTGACGATCGTGTTCAGCAGACCACGGACGGGGAAGCGGCTGATGGCGAGAACCACACCGAGGGGTACGCCTACGAGGGCGGAGAGCAGGGTGGCCAGGAGCGAGATGAGGAGCGACCGCCCGCTGATCTGCAGGAGCTCGGGATCGCCTCGAACGATCAAGTGGAACGCGTCGACGAACCCTTGCCAGATCAGCTCCATCCGCTACCTGAGCTCGTCCTCCGACTTTCCGGCGTCGGGGAAGAACAACGCCTGTCCGTACTGACTCTTCCCGAAGTCGCCGATGACCTGCTGGCTGGACGGGGTGACCAGGAAGTCCGTGAAGGCTTTGGCGCCTCGTCCGTTGATGTCGAGGTTTGGGAATCTCCCGGGATTCACCGGCATCACGTGATACACGTTGAGAAGCTGAGCGTCACCTTCCACCAGGATCGCCGATTGGAGGCTTCCCTTTCGGGCAAGATACGTCGCCCGGTCGGCGAGCGTGTAGGCATCCTTCTGATCGGCCAGCGTGAGCGTGGCGCCCATCCCCTGTCCCGACGAGACGTACCAGGGTCTGTCCTTGGGATCGATCCCTGCACTGGCCCAGAGCTGCTTCTCGAGTTGGTCCGTGCCGGAATTGTCGTCGCGACTGACCCAGGGAGCGCTGCGGTTGGCGATGGCCGAGAGGGCAGCGATGGGCGAGGGCTCGCCGCCGATCCCCGCAGGGTCTGACGGCGGACCGACCAGCACGAAGTCGTTGTGCATCACGAGGCGCCGCTCCGTGCTGTTGTTGTCCGCCATCCAGAGCTCCTCGGCCTGAGGGGCGTGTACGAGGACGACGTCGGCATTGCCCTGCGCGCCGAGTGCCAGGGCCGCGCCGGTGCCAACGGCGACGGTCTTCACCTGGTAGCCGGTCTGCTTCTCGAAGAGCGGAATCAGCACCTCGAGGAGCCCGCTGTCCTGAGTGCTCGTGGTTGTTGCCAGAACGAGCTGCTCGCGCCCAGGCTCGGCAGTGGGGATTGCGGCTAGGTTAGCGCCCTGATCCGCGGAACCCAAACCGAGCGGGGACGCCGCCGGGCGTGGGGCACACGCAACGCACAGCGCTAGGGTGACGAAGGCAGCTATGAATCGCGCGAGCAAAGAAGCATCCATGGCTTTGTACTTGGGGCCGTTGCTTGTTCAGCGGGTACCGCCCCCTCACCCCAACCCTCTCCCCCGATGGGGGCGAGGGGGGAAATGGGGATGGGAGCTCCGGGGGCCTAGCCCGCGGCGCCGGCCCCGCCCGGGTGGATGGCGAACCACTCGTCTTCGGACATGTCGGGCTTGTTGCGCTCCGTGTCCCACCCCTTCACGGTGAGGTCGAACTTGTTGCCCTCGGGGTCGATGCCACCCAGCTCGGCGAAGCGACCGTCACCAGGCTTCTGGTAGGGCGGATCGGACTCGGCGAGCTCCATGCGTTGCTTGATCTCTTCCATGTCCTCGACCTGGAAGCCGAAGTGGTTGATGCCTCGCTTCGTCGGGTCCTTCGTCTGGAGGAGGGCTACATTCAGCTCGCCATCTGACATGTAGACGTGCGGGCCCTGGCGCCACACCTCGTGCATCTCGAAGACGTCGCGGTAGTAGTCGGCCAGAATGGACGGGTTCTCGCACATGATGGCGAAGTGGCGGATCTTTGGCATCGTTTCGCTCCGTTTCCCCGTGCTGCGCCGCGGCGCCAGCCGGATTGTCGGCCTATCTCGGTCGAGTGTATCCCGCGTCCCTAGATATGTCATTCTGAGCCTGAGGGCGAAGAATCGGTGTTCTGCTGCACCGGGCCACGGATCCTTCGCTATCGCTCAGGACGACACCCGAAGCTCCCAGTCGTGGATGTTCCATACCTCCGTTCCCCCCGGGCGGCCCTTCACGCCCACCAGTCGATTCGCCACCATGACGGGCGCGATGTCGAAGTAGATCCCCATGACGGTCACCTGGTCGGTCATGTGGCTCACGACCTGCCCGAGGGCTTCCATGCGCTCCTTCCAGGGGATCGTGGTGAAGTACCGATCGATCATCGCATCGTACGCTGGATTGGAGTAGCGCGCGCGGTTGGCGCCGCGGAAGGCGTTCTCGGGCAGGGCGACCTCTGCGCTGTGGTGGCGCGTGAGGTCCCGCGGCGAGATCGCGAGGTCGAATCCGGGGCGCTCCGCGCGGTACTGTCGATCGTTCTGGAGCTGCTGCGGTACGACGAGCGTCTCCACGCCGACGCCAACGCGCTCCCAATAGCTAGCGATTGGGAAGATGGCCTTGACGGCGCTATCGAACGAGGTCAGCGTTCGGAGCTCGACGCTGAGCTTCGCGTTGGTGTTGGCCTCGTGGAGGAAGCCATCGGACCCACGGGAGTAGCCGATGCTCTCCAGGAGCTGACCCGCCCGCTGGGGATCGAATGGATGGCGCGCGACCCGCGCCTCGATGTCGGGCCACTCGCGCGAGCCGGGATCCCACAGGATGCCATCGGCCAGGACGGCGCGCCCGCTCATCTGCAGGTCGATGAGCTCCTGTCGGTCCATGGCGTGGTAGAGCGCTCGACGGAAGCGCACGTCTAGCATGACCGGCGGATTCGGATTGATGAACTGGGGGAAGATGTGCATGGGCAGACCCGCCGCCTGGGGGGAGGTCTCGATCCGTCCACTGGACCATTGGGCCGCGACGTGGAGTCCCGTCTCTAGAGAGAGGCTCTGGCCGATGGTCACGTCCACGGCGCCCGCGAGGAGGTTCGCCGCCAGCGCGTTCGGGTCGAGGAAGAACTTGATGTCGATCCCGTCGATCTTCGGGCGGCCCAGGACGTAGTCGGGGTTGGCGTCGAGGATGAGGTGGCTGCTGCGCTCGAACTCGCGGACTTTGAATGGACCGAGCCCGATGTATTCCGTGGTCCAGTACGGGTGGTAGAGAAAGGTCGACTTGTCCTCCGCGTACGGGCCGCCGAGGATGTGCTTCGGAATCAGCAAACGCCCTTCGAAGAGGTTATCCGCGTCGATGTACGGGGAGGCCCATTTCACCGTGATGGTGTGCGGTGAGACGACTGCGATCTCATCGACCAGGTCGAAGGCGACGTCGCGAACCAGCGGAATGTCTCGGTCGCGCACCACGTCCGCAGTGAAAAGGAGGTCCGCCGGGCTGAATGGCACGCCATCGTGCCAGCGGACGCCCTCTTTGATGGTGAAGGTCGTCTCCATCCGGCCATCTGGCAGCACGCGCCACAGGCCGTTCTCGATGGAGGGCAGCGTCTCGGCAAGCCGCGCCTGGACGCGGTTCGCCTCCTGCACGATGGTCAGCCCGGAGTTGATGACGTGGCGCATCTCGGGGAGGCCGAAGGAGTTGCGGCCGCCACTGGTAACCTGGGCGACGACGGACACGAGGGCAGGAGGATCGCTAAGGAACGCGCCGGCGATGCGTCGCTCGGCCCGGGGTGGCGAAGCCGATGGGTCGGAAGCGCGGGTCTCCTGTCGACTCGACCCACAGGCGAGCGTGGCGATGACAACCGCGAGACAGAACAAGCGCCGAGCTCGATCCCCCATTGTCTCACCTCCGGACCGCAGGAGCCTGCGGCGGGCCTTGACGGTGGACGCGTTCAAGCTGGTCTCGATCTTGGCACGACTTTCGTAATTGGTCAAGACCGACGTTCGTTAAGTCATTTTAGCAGTCGTCTAGATGCCTTTATGGTGGCTTATATGCATAAGATGATTACAGGGAGGTGCATTGTGGTTGTTGAATCAGCGGTACACGCGGTCACGTCGCCCACAGCTCCCGAGAATCAGGACCGCCGAGGCGTCTTGGTGGTCGATGACGATGTGGATGTGCTCGATCTGTTGCAGGAGGTCCTGGAATCGGTTGGCTATGAGACGTGGACCGCGACGAATGGCCAAGATGCGATCGATCTTTTCCGGAGGAACCACCCCGCCGGCGTGCTCCTTGACTTGGGCATGCCGAAGATGGACGGCCTGGCCACGCTGCACGAGCTTCGTGTGATCGACCCAGAGGCTCGGGTTGCCATACTGACGGCGTCATGCCAGCAAGCCGCGATCCAAGATGCAATCTTGGAAGGGGCTGACGACTACATCCTCAAGCCCGTCGACGTCGACCGGGTGCGCGAGGCGGTGCGGGATCTGGTCGCGTAGGCGGGCCCCGCAAGGATTCAGCGCTCGAGCACCGCTTTCAAGTCGAAGCCGAGAGCGCCTGCGCGCAACACCTCGGGTGTGACGCCGCCTCGTCCCCACAGCGCGTAGATTGGAGCCTCGTCAGGTTGGGGCACGCGCGTCACTTTTCGTCGAAGCGCCTCGAGGTCGCGCCCATCCAACGGTCGTCGCTGCCAGCGGGCCTCGCCCAGCAGGTGGGTCCGGTTGCCGCGAAGCCCGAGTACATCTACCTCGCATGCTTCCCCAGAGCTGGCCCACCATCGACCGACGACGAGGTCGGTCGGGAGATCGCCGCGCTCGATCAGGCGGCGCGCGTGTGTACGTGCGGCTTCCTCGAAGACTGCGCCAAGGTGGCGCTGCCACGCAGGCTCGACGCGCGAAAGCACGGCTGGTCCCTGGCGCGTCTCGATCTCCGGCAGGCTCGAGTACAGCACGCCGAACCAGAACGCGAGGTACGGGTCGTCGATCTCGTAATCCGGCCGCGCTCCCTTGGGGGCCCCGACGGGCAGCGCCTTGCGGACGAAGCCCGCGCTCACCAGGACGTCGAGCGCATGCTCGATGCGCTGCTGAGCCTCCGAGGCAATGGCGGAGTACCGGGTCCGGCCGCGCCCAATCGCTCCAAGCACACGGGAATACCCTCCAACGTCTGACAGCTCCTCTCGCAGCATGCCGGCTGCGTCCTCCAGCAGAATCCCACCAGGACTCGCCGCGAGAGTAAGCAGGTTCTCGGACGTGTCCGCATCTTGATTCCATGCCAATAGGTGGAGCGGATAGCCGCCGCAAGCGGCGTAGGCCTCCATGAAGCTCACCGGTGCCAGGGCGGGCAGAAAGGCACGAGCGGCCAACGGATCGAGCGGGTCAAGCCGGAGTCGTAGGGCGGGACGCCCGCGCAGTGCAGTGCCCGCGCCCAACATTTGCTCTATGGCGCCGACCGCCGATCCCGTGATGGCCAGCATGAGCCGCGTCCCCGGCCGGAGGTGGTCCCAGACGACCTGAATGATGCTGGCAAAGCCTGGGGTGGACCTCGCAAGGTAGGGTACTTCGTCGAGAACCACAACGAGCGGCTCTTCAACAGCTAGGGCTGCGAAGAACCGGAGCGCAGCTTCCCAGGACGTGAAGCCGCCGCCAGCGAGGTCCGCGACCTGGTCGCCCAGACTGCGACGGACCGTCTCGGTCAGGCGGGAAAGCTCGACCGACTCAGACTGTTGAGTAGCGCCGAAAAAGACTGCTCGCTTCCCGTGGACAAACTCGGAGAGTAGGTAGGTCTTGCCGACCCGGCGCCGCCCCCACACGACGACCAACTGCGGGCGGCCGGCGACGGCTTCGGACCACGCCCGATCGAGAGCCCCCCACTCTGCCTCTCGGTCTATCAGTTCAGCCGGTTTCACGATATGATTGTACTACAAGATCTTCGTAGTACAGAGACCTCGTATCTCCTGAGAGTTCTGCAGATCGGCCGAGCTTCTGGTTGAGCCCAGTTGTTGGAAGCTTCGAGCTCCCCTCAAGCCTGTCGACATCGACCGGGTGCGCGAGGCGGTGCGGGACCTGCTCGGATAGGCAATCGAGTTCCGCACACCTCGCGGAACCTTAAATGTCCGGCCTCTTGTTTACATCCTTCCGTCGATCGTACGGCAAGCGATTCATCTTGATGAGCGGCCACGATCTGCAGAGATCAGGCTACTGCTAAAACCCGGTAGCCCGCACAACAGGTCGCTGTAGCCCGACAGCACGCCGTTGACCAGCGACCCGACCGCGTAGCACATGTTTCAATCCTCACCCAACGCGATCGCCGGGTGCGACGTACCTCCAGGCGATCTTTTGCGGCGACCAGATCCCGTTTCAATCCTCACCCAACGCGATCGCCGGGTGCGACATAATCCGCATCGACCGGCCTGGTACCGCGCTCCCAAGTTTCAATCCTCACCCAACGCGATCGCCGGGTGCGACTCACGCCCTGGCGCCGCTCTGCGGGCGGCATCTGGGTGTTTCAATCCTCACCCAACGCGATCGCCGGGTGCGACGATCGCGCTCTTCAGTGCTCCCGCCTTGATCGAGACGAGTTTCAATCCTCACCCAACGCGGACTCGTCCCATTCCGGCTTCTGAAGCAAGGGCGTCTTGTGTGAGCCCTGCAGACTCGCGGAGCTTCCGGATGCGGGTACCCATTGTTGACCGGCCGGCTGCCGCGACCGCTTCGACTCGCTGCTGGTACGACGAATCGCAGTAGTGGCGAGCAAAATCCCAGGGGAGTTCTACGGTTTCACCTGTTTCGTTTCGTAGTACAAGCTCGAAAGGGTTGGGAAGGTCGAGGCTCTTCAGATTCCTAAGATTGCCGATTTCTGGTACGTCGGCAAACGGGATTGCACCTCGGCATCCGTCGGCGAATTCGACCGCAATTCCTTCCTCATTTGCCTCGGCGCGCGTCATCATCCGGTCCGCATTTCTTACGTGGACAGCTATGTCGGATGGTGATGACATCTTTTATCTCCTGTGGATTCAATCCCAGACCTGACGGATCTCCTGAGCGTGTAGCGCGGTACGCGCTCACAGTAATGTATCGCTTCCGATACATCAATCAAGCGTTTGTTGGGCCGCTGCGGAATGCACTGGACCTCGCGCGCTTTGGGACAAACGGGCGAGTAGTGTCCGGTAATCAGTCAAGTTAAAGCTCGCAGCCCAGGGACCATGCTATTCTCGATCAGAACAAACGTTCTAGAGACGAGAGGAAGCATGGCCGACGTAGAACTCGACGCGCAGCTCCTTACCCCTCGCGAAGAAGGGCTGCGCCGTCTCCTCGCTGACATCGACCTATTCAGTCGCCACGTGGTTGGCATGCCGTTGCGGCCTTATCAGATCGAGCCGGCTCGGGCGATCCTGGACTCAGTATTCCACCGCCGCGGTCGAACTTTCACTGTCATGATGAGCCGCCAGGCGGGGAAAAACGAGCTCTCGGCCCAGCTCGAGGCGTACCTGCTGAACCTCTTTCAGCGGACGGGCGGCGTCATCGTCAAGGCGGCGCCGACCTTCCGTCCGCAGATCGTGAACAGCATTCTACGCCTGGAGCGCGCGCTGGAGAACGGGCTGAACCGTGGCCGCTGGAGTCGCCAGCTTGGCTCCATGGTGCAGCTCGGGCGGGCGCGGGTCTCCTTCTACTCGGGCGAGCCAGAGAGCCACGTGGTGGGCGCGACGGCCAGCCTCCTCCTGGAGATCGACGAGGCGCAGGACTTCGACGAGGAGAAGTACCTGCGGGACTTCCGCCCCATGGGCGCCACGACCAACGTGACGACGGTGCTCTACGGCACGGCCTGGACGGCGGACACCCTGCTGGAGCGAACGCGGTACGAGAACCTGCGGCTGGAGGCCGCGGATGGCGAGCGACGGGACTTTCGCTATCCGTGGCATGTGGTGGCGGAGCACAACGCGGACTACCGCGCCTACGTCGAGGCGGAGATGGCCCGAATGGGGCCCGAGCACCCGCTGATCCGCACCCAGTACCTGCTGGACAGCATCGAGAGCGCGGGGCGCTTGTTCTCGGACACGCAGCTTGCGCAGCTCCATGGCGAGCATGCGCGGTTGGTGAGTCCAGTCCTTCGACAACCTCAGGGTGAGCGGTCCGTTCATGGTGAGCCTGTCGAACCACAGGGTGAGCGGGACTCAACGATTTACGTCGCGGGGATCGACGTGGCGGGCGAGGACGAGGAGGCGGAAGACGCCGTTCTCCGCTCGCTGAAGCCGCGCAAGGACTCGACCGCCGTCACGATCTGCGCTGTCTCGTGGGACAGATCTGTTCCTCTCCCACCGCAGTGGGAGAGGTTAGGTGAGGGCAGCCCCGATTCTCGCCGTCTGGATCATGCAGATGGGCCAACATCTTTCACTGTGGTGGGAAAAGGCGTTGCTCCCAGTGTCTCGTTGTCAGAACCTGCGATCCGCATCGTCCAGCACTACTGGTGGACGGGGCGGAAGCATCGGGAGCTGTTTCCCCAGCTCGTCGACCTGCTGAAGAACGTCTGGCGCTGCCGCGCGGTGGTGGTGGATGCCACGGGTGTGGGCGCCGGGGTGGCGAGCTTCCTGGTCGGCGCGCTCCCAGGGGCGGCGCGGCCGTTCCTCTTCACCGCGGCGTCGAAGAGCGCGCTGGGCTACGGCCTGCTGTCGGCGGTCAACGGCGGCCGTTTGAAGATGTACGCGGATGCATCACCAGAGAGCGCGGAGTTCTGGCAGGAGATGGAGCTGGCGCGCACCGCGCTCCATGAGAACCAGCGGCTCTCGTTCTACGTGGATCCACGGGAGGGTCACGATGACCTGCTGATGTCGGCCGCGCTGGCGGTCGAGGCGGCGGCAGGGACACAGCCGCGCGTGGCTCGCGGCCAGAGGATCGAGCGATGAAGGTCGCGAAACCGCTCGTGGTGCGCACTTCACGACCGCCCGTGGTGAGCCTGTCGAACCACGAGTCCGCACTACCGAACGATCTCTGGTGCGGCCTCATCCTTCGACAAGCTCAGGATGAGCGGTCGAAGCAGCCTGTCGAAGAACACGCCCGCAATACGCGGATTGGGGAGCAGCAGTAATGGCGCTGAGCATTTTTAGGCGGCCGAATCCTCCGACAAGCTCAGGGCGAGCGGCGGGGTTGTTTCTGCTGCAGCAGTTGCGGGCACGGGATGGGCAGCGGCTGCGTCGGTACCAGGACCTGCTGGACTTCTACGAGGGCAAACATTTCGCTCGGGAGCGTCGTGGGCGGACGAGCCTGGCGGTCAACTACGCCCGGGTGGTGGCGGACAAGGGGGTCTCGTACCTCTTTGGCCGAGGCGTGCACTTCTCTGTGCCTGCCGAGGCGAATGACGCCCCCTCTCCCTCGCGGAGGAGGGGGGAGGGGGGGCGTCTTTCTGAGCGCTCGGGAGATGCCGAACGCATCCTGAACCGGGTCGCCGAGGAGAACGACCTGGATCTCGTTCTCCTCCAGGCGGCGACGAACGCTTCGGTCCTGGGCGATGCCGCGCTGAAGCTCTTCTGGGACGCCGCGTCCGGCCGCGCGCGGGTGGTGGGTGTGGACCCCTTCCGCTTCTTCCCCACGTGGGCCGGCGACGACGTCTCGACCCTACGTGAGGTGGCGCTGGCCGGGCAGCTCAGCCTCGTCGAGGCGCAGGAGCGCTTCGGCATAACGGACTTCGGGTCACGGGCCGCCCTCACCCTAACCCTCTCCCAGAGGGAGAGGGGACCAGGTCTGCTGCCCGGGGCCGGGGTGGTGGACACGCTGGAGCTGTGGACGGCCACGCGGTTTCGACTCGTGGTCGGGGACCAGGTGGTGCGCGATGGGCCCAACCCATACGGATTCATCCCCTTCGTCCACGTGCCCAACCTTCAGCCGCCCAATAGCTCCTGGGGTGTCTCGGACCTCACGCACCTCATCCCGCTGAACCGCGAGCTGGACGAGCGGATGAGCGATCAGGCGGACATGATCCGCTACCACGCGGACCCGCCGGTCGTGTTCCGAGGGGTCGAGGAACACTCGGACCTGCCCGTGGGTCCGGGCACGGTGTGGGACCTGCCGCGAGACGCAGACGTGGCGCTGCTGGAGTGGCGGGGCAATACGCCCGCGGTGCAGGACCACATCGAGCGGGTGCTGCGCGCCATCTACGACGTGTCCGAGACGCCGCGCACCAGCTTCGGCGACTCCGGTCGGCTGCTCTCGGGTGTGGCGCTCGAGACGGAGCTGCAGCCGTTGGTCCATCGAACCTTGCGGAAGCGCGTGAGCTGGAGCGCCGCGCTTCGTCAATGCGCGCGAATGC